>Ga0308171_1000414_pt1 | contig 96126 bp, 106 predicted proteins | sample PhyGR1_FD_202135 | JGI IMG/M metagenome (GOLD analysis project Ga0308171, IMG submission 202135) | Phyllosphere microbial communities from UC Gill Tract Community Farm, Albany, California, United States - DLSLSG.R1 | ecosystem: Host-associated > Plants > Phyllosphere > Unclassified | place...
AGTGTTTAGCCCGAACTGTCGGCGGAGTGACGACTGGACACTCACGCGGTCCAGAAATTCGCCCTCGATCTCTGAGGCCTTGACCGCTTCGTCGCTCAGCAACTCAATGCGAAGTTGGTTGCTGTCGCCCTCGTTGAAATGCTGGACAGCACCGATAACCTCTGATTGCAGGAATTTCTGCTCCAGCGGTACCAGACTTGCGGTGCCGCACCTGAAGTTTGGCCAATCAGTGTTTTGCCACTTCCATTCCATGAGTTATAGAATCCCTCGCTATAGCTCATAATTATCGCCATAAATGAGCTATTGCAGGCCCGTCTATCGCTCAGCACCACAATCTGCAGCTCTCCAATCAAGAGGCAGCGATCAACAGCTAACCACTTGCCCTGAACATATTTTGTTAACGGGCGCTCAAGCGAAGAGCTGCAAAAACGATCCGTTCGTCGACCATGATGGCAGCTGACGGATTATCCGATTCAATAAGTGCGAAGATGGCGTCTCGATCTTATCGCGCAAACGCTGAGCAAGTAAGCTTCACGACTTGCGTGCCACTGCTTTAAGCCGCGCTTACCCGCTACGTTCCTCGAACTGTGCCTCGACTTTACCGTCCGAGACGCCCGGTCGAGAGAAATTAGTTCAGCCCCACCTTGTTACGGCGGGGCTGGTCAAATAAATGCATTGGATAAGGGCTTGCGGATAATCTATTGGGCCAGGTGCGTGAGGCGAGGTCTATGCTCGATCTCCTGCTACGCAAGTCGCCCGCTACGTTTCGTCGAGGCGGGTTTGAAGAAGATCCATTCTGCTTCCAAACCAATGTATATTGAAGCAAGTTGACACCTGTCGGCGCTCAGTTTCCTTTGGCCTCGTTATCTTTCTTAGCCTGATCGTGATGCCACTTGATGGCGTAGTACATGCCAATGCCCAGTACGATAATTTTGAACGGCAAGAAAACTATTGGGAAAAAGTCTACCCATTCCAGGTCAGCCATTTCGAGTACTTCCAGTCTGTTGCTTGGAATTGTCTATGCTTTTGCATAGGACACACCCGAAATGCTCCTTTAATAACTCAATTACAAGATCGTCAGGCATGGTCTTTTTGACGCAGCCTCGCCTCCTTTGTGCCGGCTGCTAACGTGATACAGGGCTCCTCAATCAGGAGCGACACGCCGCCGCGCGCAGGTGCATGCTGGCTATCAGGCCGGATGGAAAGACTGTTGACACCGATACGGTCGGACCGGTCTCGGCCTCGAATGCGAGTTGGCACGCGTTTGGATCGGATGGCCGCATCGCTCTCACATGCCAATCGGTTCACGCCCATAGGCGCAAGTTCGGTGACGACGTGCCCGGAAGCTCGCATGTCTACAACTGTTTCGAGAACCTGGCCGCCAGTGCTTCTGATCCGCGCGCCAGCAATGCGACATCGACACCGACGGCAGTGAACAGCGTTCCCAATTCCATGCAACGTGCCGCGAATTTCTCGTCAGGCGTGAGTATTCCTGCCGGCTTTCCGAGCCGTTTGAGTAATGCGATCGTATTTTCAATCGCCTCGACCACTTCCGGGTGGCCTGGTTGTCCCGGATAGCCGAAACTGGCTGCGAGATCCGCCGGGCCGATAAATATCCCGTCCACCCCTTCGACCGATGCCATGGCCTCGATATGAGCAATAGCCTCCCGCGTTTCGACTTGAACGAGAACACAAATCTCCCCCTCCGCCTGCTGGGCATAATTCTTTACCCTGCCGAAACGTGTGGCACGCGTAAGGGCCGAAACGCCTCGAATTCCTTTCGGTGGATAGCGGGTTGCTTCCACCGCGGCTTTCGCTTCGTCTGCATTTTGAACAAAGGGTATTAGAAGAGATTGTACACCAATATCCAGGAATCGCTTGATCAGCACAGGATCGTTGACAGCTGGGCGCACCACCGGCGCGACATCGTATGCGGCGATCGCCTGCAATTGTGGCAGCACGGTCAGCACGTCGCTGGGGGAATGTTCGGTATCAAACAACAGCCAATCGAACCCGGCTGGCGCCACGATTTCGGCAGCGTAGCTCCCTGGAAGCCCGCACCAAAGTCCTATCTGGCTTTGCCCGGCCTGCAGTTTTGCTTTAAATTTATTGACTGGAAGATCCATCTCTACCTCACGTAAAAGAGACGCCGATCGAGCCAACTAGCCCATAATCAGCCTGAATGACATCGCCCTTTATGATGTCGACCGGTCTCGTAAATGAGCCCGCAAGGACGATCTGACCTTTTTTCAAGCCGCCGCCGACGGCATGAAGTTTGTTGACCAGCCATGCAACGCCGGCGGCCGGATGACCCATGATCGCGGCTGAAACCCCGGACTCTTCGATAATGCCGTTTTTCGACAGAGTTGCTCCGACCCAGCGTATGTCGATATCAAACGGGCGGATCACCCGCCCACCCACGACGATTGCTCCGAAGGCTGCATTGTCGGCGATTGTGTCGGTAATCGCACGCGGAACTTCGGTTCTGTAATCGATGATCTCGAGCGCAGGCACAATGAACTCCGTCGCGCGCATGACGTCATAGATACGGGTGCCCGCTCCTTCCAGGTCTTCACCCATTACGAACGCCAACTCGACTTCCAGGCGCGGCTTGATGAACAAATCCGCATTAATTTGCGCGCCATCATCGTAGAGCGCATCATCCAGTATCACCCCATAATCCGGCTCGGTCATCTTGGATGCCATTTGCATGGCGCGAGACGTCAGACCTATTTTGTGACCGACAATCCGCGCGCCGCGCGACACACGCAACTCGGCCCAAAGCGCCTGAATGCGATACGCATCCTCAATTTCGAGCTCGGGATAAGTTTTGCTGGGTTGGACAATGGGAATCCGCGTGGTTTCGGCCTCCAGGATGGCCCTGGCTGCTGACTGGCGTTGTTCCTCGGTAATCATTATCCGGCTCCAAATAACGTTATTTGATTGGCGGGCGCGGCAAGAGAGCCTCGCCTGCTTCCATGACATAAGTGTAGTCGAGCGAGAACCACGGCGCCTGAATGTCTCCGTTGGTTGGATGCGGTTCGTCGTGGCGAATGAAATCGCCGGTGAGTGCCGCAGTCACGCCAAACTGAACGTCGGATTCGATATTCGGATCGCTCGGATCGAAAACCTGCGAAATCAGCGTCTTGAAGCCCCGCTTGAAGATCAGCGCGTGCAAATGTGCCGGTCGAAAAGAATGACGGCCCTGAGCCTTGAGCATGCGTCCGACAACGCCATCGACAGGGATGGGATAACCAACCATCTTGACTGTCTGGAACCAGAAACGTCCCTCCCCGTCCGTCGTGAATTTGCCGCGCAAGTTCATCTCCGCCTGATCTGGGTCCTGGTTCTCATAAAGACCGACAGGGGATGCGTGCCAGACGTCGACTTCGGCACCAGATATCGGATTGCCTTCGCGATCGATTACACGAGCATGGACGAAAAGCGGCGTACCGGGCGTGTAGGACCGGATGATCGTGCCGCCGTTTTCAACTCTTGGAGAATTCAGGCGCCAAAATGGTCCAAGAAGCGACTGTGAAGTCTCTGTTTGCCCCTTGTCACCATTATTGAGCAGGCAGACAAGTGACGAAACGCCAAGTGAGCCGGACATGAGGACAAATTCGTTATGACTGTCGGTTTGCATTTGGCCGATCTCGTTGAGAATAGCAGTCGCTTCCCGGAATTCCACCTCGGTCAGCCCCACTTCGCGAACGAAAGCATGGAGATGTTTCACCAGCGCCATCAGGATGTCCCGCATCCTTGGATCAGAGGTCTGGCCCATGGCCGCAATCACGGCGGGCGTTAAGTCTCTTTCAGATTTAATCACCATCGTTACCTCCCAACGCTCGAGTGATACGTAAATAATCGATTATCTGTCAAGCGCTCATCAACGCCCCCAGCGTCAGGATTTTGCGAAATTACAAAGTTGTGAGATAAATAGCCGATATTGGCGTATTTTTCTCGATATTCTGAATTGTCCTGTCAAACGATGATGGAAAACTCCAAATTCGTTGACAAGAATAATCGTTTATAATATCGCCCATCAACCAAGCGCGACATTCGCGTGGGAGGTTTTATGAAGCGACAGAGTGCCTCACCCGACGCACCCAGCGAGCAAGCTGGAAATGGTGACTTTGCCGATGACGGCAAGAATACGATTGGAAGCCAACTGGCATTCCGGCTGCGCGAAGCAATTATTTCGGGAGGGCTGGAGGCTGGCAGCAAGATCAATCTCGACAAGGCGCGACAGTCATTCAATGTGAGCCTCAGCCCCTTGCGCGAAGGCCTTGCGCGCTTGATTTCCGACGGGCTTGTAGAGTTTGAAGACAATCGCGGCTACCGGGTCGCGCCAGTATCACTGGCAAATCTGGAAGAGATCACGAGTCTTCGCGAGGAGTTGGAGGTTTTCGCGTTGAAAGAGTCGATTAGGCTCGGTGACGCGGAGTGGGAGAGCAATGTCATGCGCGCTCTTCACAAGCTCAACCGTGCCGACCGCGATGCGAACAAGCCGGAAACTCTCGAATATTGGGAGATGGCGCATCGCGACTTCCATCTCACTCTTATTTCGGGCTGCGGAAAGCCGCTTCTCCTGCATTTCTGCAGGACCCTACTCAATCTAAATGATCGATATCGCAGAAAATTCCTGACCCAGACTTCAGGCGATCGAAATGTCAGCCAGGAGCATAGTGAAATCGCTCAGGGCGCTGTGGCGAGAGACAGCGATTACGCGACTGACAAGCTTCGTCAGCACATCCATCGCACCGGCGCTAACCTGCTTGATCATTTGGCTCGTACCGGAGTTGTGCGATGACCGATGCGGTGAAAGAGTCGCCCGTCGGCATCGCCCATTTCTCTGCGATCCAACTGACGCCCCAGCAGTTCGTCAGGCATGCTGCAGTCGCAGGCTTCAATTCCGTAGGACTTCGGCTGCATCCCGCTTTCCCTGGGGCACCCTATTACGAGCTGCCGCAGGGCAGCAGGGATGCAATGGAGTTTCGAACTCTACTCGACAGCGAAGGCATCAACGTTTTTGATATCGAGTTTTTCATTATCGGCCCGGATTTTAACGCTGTCCTCGTCGAACACATCGTTGCCGCCGCCGCCGATATTGGAGCCAAGCGCCTGTCCGCATGCGGCGACGATGGAGACTTGCAACGGCTAATCGGCAATTTGACGGAGTTCTGCCAGCTTGCCGCACGATATGGGCTGGCTGTCGACGTTGAGAACATGGGTTGGCGCACTATCAACACCTACAGCAAGGCTGCTGCGCTGGTCACGGCGTCCGGCCAAGACAATGCAGGTGTCTTGGTCGACGCCATTCACTTTTTTCGAAATGGCGGAAACATTGACGAGATCAAAACTGATATCGTACGGCATGTGCAGCTCTGTGACGTAGTGGGGCCGGCACCCAAGCGTCCAGAAAACATGATGACCGAGGCCCGGGCAGGACGGTTGGCGCCAGGTGATGGCATATTGGGGTTGAGCCAATTGCTAAACAAAGTTGCTGGCCATGCCACGATATCGGTTGAGGTTCCATTGGTTGGCGACATCGATCCGCTGGTTCATCTGACAACGCTCAATATGAAGTCCCGGAAAATTCTTCAGCGGGTAGCCGAACAGCTTTAGAGAAGCCTTTGTCGGGCCCCCCTGCCCCGCTCAGGGGCGTCGTTAATGGGGCTGTGCGGCACGAAAGTTTCTGTAGCGCGCCACAGGTGCTCGTGGCTCGCCGTACGATCGCCGCGACAGATCACCAGTTTTTGTTTTGGTTCGGGGTTTGGGCGATCGAACTTGGTGGCCATCGGGCGGTAGGCTAAACGTATTACGGAATCAGATTAGTGGTTTGGAAGAATATGGTGGTCGCAGCCTGTTCGCCCCTCGCCCCCTCCCCGTATTCATGTCCATTTTACCTCGGCGGTCAGATTTCATAGTTTCCGTTCCTACGCGCGCTGTTGGTGACCTTGGGTCGAGGGATCAAGCAGCAGAGGTTATCCTCACACTGAAGTGCACATTCTGTCATCGCACAATCAGATCCGTCTGTTGCGGCAGCTTACGGGCTCGGATGTAAATGCAATAGGAATGCCGGTTGTCCACGTCCCTCCCCTGCTCAAGTGGACATTGTCGCTTGGTGTAGGTCGTCGGGGTTGCGGTGACGGTCTTGCATGAGACCAACCTGCCCCCTGCCCCCTGCCCCCTGCCCCCTGCCCCCTGCCCCCTGCCCCCTGCCCCCTGCCCCGGCGTCGGTATGACTGTTGACCGTTGAAGTTGATGCAGGACTGCAAACCTTGTCAGCTGACAAGGTTTTCGATAGCGAGCGTCGTAAACGGCTGACGTTAGTGGCTGGGCGAACTTTAGCGGTCGCAACAACTGATGATCTGGTATCTGGGCTTCCTCAAGGGATGACCTGATCCATAGCCAGAGCAGCGTCTCCAAAACCTTGTCAGCTGACAAGGTTTTCCGATTGGGCCTTGGGACGTCAACTGTCGCAAAACCATCGATGATGCGCTCACGCCTTCGCTGCTTGTACCGTACGGATCAATTCTGCCCGTTCACAGATATCAGCGGACAAAAAGTCGCCTCTTGTCGGGTCAGTCCTTCTGGCTGCGGCTTCGAGCCGGCTTTGCGGTTCAGGGCGCGTGAAAGCCTTTGTCGCCCGTGACGGCCCCAGGGAACGAGCCTGGCAGGGTATTAAATCAGTTTTGACCCGGGCAAAATTGTTAAAGGCCGGGCACCGGGGTCTAGCCGAGGAAAACGTCCGACGATGTATAGCCTTTTCCGGAGCCGTCTACACCGCGTTGATTGCGTCCTGGCGCTTCTCTTGAAAAGGCAGCATTTTTCTCAGGTTGATGCGGTTTTTGCCGCCATGAAAGCGACCTGGGTTCGCTCAACAATCAGCTTTCGCGCCAACTACACGACGGCGCAAAAGAACAGTCGAAAAAACACACTTGTCTAGCGAACGTATCGATCGGATTGCCGATGGACCGAAAATGGACACTGCCCTTCGACGGTCTGTGTCGTTTGAAAGACTTATCGGCCAGCCAAGGCAGCTCATCAGAATATTCCAAGCACATGGCAAGTGAGGAATTTGACTACCAGAGCCACCAGAACGATCGAACCCTCGCTGCGCCCGTTACGTGCTTTCGAAATATTCCCTTCGTAGCCGGGCATCTGCAGCGGAAATACCTACTAAAATTGGAATGGGGAGAACTTCAGAAAGCCTGCTTATCTGGAGGGACAGCAGAGAGATTTCTGCCTGTCGGCAGAGGAGGGCGGTCACGAGGGTAGAGACCGTTTGTAGGATCCCGCTCCTGATTTTTTCCAGGCGGCGAATTTTCCTGAAGATAGCAGGTTCTTTTCGCTGTTCTTAAATGGAATCGGGTAGAAGCGGTCACAGATCTGATCGAAAATCGAAATGAGCAGCGCAAAGCCGGCCTTCCGTTGCCCTTTCGTCCACGAAGAAAATATCCCCTTGGGCGGTCGATCATCTCAAATACTGCAGGCTGTGCTGGATTAAGGCGCTGCCATAGATCGATGGTATACCTGCCTGCGTACCAAATCCTCGCGCAATGCATCATCGATGACGGCCTCCAACGCGTAAGTGATAGCTTGGCTCTTAGCTCTATCGTCGAGAAACGCGAGAGATCGCTTCAACAGCCTATGCTGCAGCCAAAGGACAGGCCAGAGGATCCGAACGCCATATCGGACGCCGATTTCTTCAAAAATGTTTAGGCGGCTGAATAATTTGACGCTGCCGCTCATATGCTCGGCGCACATCGTGGGCCAACCCAAGGAACGAGGCGTCCTTGTCTTTCACAATCGGCGAGTCCTCAATCACGTGATGGATGACTTCATGCAGCCAGACCAAGGGCGTGCAGTGAGCAATAAGAAGATTACGGCGTGATTCCTGAGCATTTCGTGGGAGAGCGCTCAGTCCAGCCCTTTCAATCGAAAAGCAACGGCCAGATCAGTCCACCCACTGATCACTGATTTTTATTCCGAAGCCTTCTAAATCCTTGATGTTGCGCGTCGCAAGGGTCAATGGGTGAGTGACGGCTGTAGCAACCATCGAGCCGAGCCGGCGACCATTTCGCTTGGCAAGCGCCATCAGATAGGCCCAGGCGAAGGCGGCATGACCTGCCACCGGAATAATCCTGTTTTCTTAAGCGTTGAGGCAGATCATGCGTGAGCCGTTCCTCCAAGGAACCAGCCGCTATCCATCGGCGCGACACCGCGGCGAATTTCAGCAATAGAGACGATGCTGATTAAGGTTCAATCCACGTGCAGCCCTTGAAGGCACTTCAGACACCCTTCATCAGGGCGAGGCTTTGTAACTTTCGACAGAACATTCGTATCGAGTAGAAGTCTCACAAGGACGGGCCACGGGGCTCGTCGTGTTGTCTCTCGGTATCCAAGTCGGCGCCGCATAGCGGCGATGCCGACAGAAATTCCGCAAACGATCCCCTCGAGTAATTTTCTTCAGCCACTCTTCTGCAGAAACAACAACCACGCTCGGTTTTCCTTTGCGGGTAATCGTCTGAGGCGAAAAGTGGGCGCTCTCTCTTTGATCGTCTCTGGTGAAGCCTGCCTTGCTTCTGCACGTATCGATCATCGACTTAGGCAGAGGGGGCATGCCAGCCTGTGGAGAACGTCAGAGAAGCGGGCTTTCCGACCCTGCCTAGGTCGTCAGGGAGACCGATTGACTGTGCAACCAGTTCCCACAAGCCGGGGCGTCTGATGCTACGCATGAGGGCCATTACAGAATGCGTGCCGCACGCCCGCTTCGCCGTGTAGCGTTGTTATAATAGCTGGAAGCCTGCTGCATCGACCGGTGTCTGGACTGCTCCATCGCCTCGAGAAGAGGAATTCCGCGATTGGCGGCCTCCGTCAAATATCCCGATCGTAACCCGTGCGCCGAAAACTCCCCACTGTCTAGCCCGGCCATCTGTGCCCGCTGCTTCAGGATCGCATTGACCGACTGCGGATCGAGCGCACGCCGCGAAACGGTGCCCCATCGCCCAATTCCCCGAAACACGCTGCCCTTTTCGATCTTTGCGGCCGCCAGCCAGGCGTTCAGCGCCTCGACAGGTCGGCCTGTGAGATAGACGACATCGTCCTGCTCGCCGGTCGTCGTTTTGGTTCGACCAAGATGGATGGCAAGTGAGGGGAGGGGAGGACCGTCGTTCACCTCGATCGGTGGCTCGACTGTCAGCTGCTCGACGCGTAGCCTGGCGATTTCGCTGCGTCGACGGCCGCCGGAAGCAAAGGCGACCATCAGGATTGCCTTGTCGCGTAGATCGCGCAGGCTGTCTGACTCGCACGTCGCCAGCAGCTTTGCCAGAACGTCGCCAGTGACGGCCTTTGCGCTCTTGCGCGCACGGGTTCGCGGAACGGCGCGCACGGCCAGACGAATGGCTGACTTAAGAGCAGGGGAGGCGAAGGCACCCGAAAGGCCGCGCCACTTACTCAATGTCGACCAGCTGGCCAGCCGGCGCCGCACCGTGTCAGGCGCGTGCGGGCCAACGGACTTCAGGAAACCCTGACGCCTTAGATTTTTGTCGACATCATCGGGCATGCCGTGGTTGGGGTCACTTGCGCGCTTTTCCGGATCCCACAGATGATGGGCTACGAATTTGAGCAGCAACGCCTCGGGCGCCGGCCAGGGCAGGGACTGTCCGGTGGCAGCGAGACCCCAGGCCTCCAGGTAGGCAAGATCAGACGTCAGGGCCCTTAGCGTATTGTCGCCCATGCCCTGATTAACGAGATGCCGCAGCGTCTCGATGTCATCATCGGTCAACAGCTCGGCAAGCTCGTCGCGGCGTTCGAGCGGCAAAACGGACGCGATGGTATCGAGCTCCTCGGCGCGCCACTCGACAGACGTGTGTGATGTCTTAGGTTTAGGCACGATAGGCTCCAGAATCGCGGGTTTCGGCGGCCGCTGGCACCGTGATTTGCCCCGATTTTCCTCGATTTGCGCCGCGAAATCAACTACCATCGATAAGGGATACTTATCGATGGTTATAAGGCCAACTCACAATCATACCATATGAGGAACCATAATATTGCTATAGAGTTCGTTTAGCAAATCGTTTACCATAATATCAATGGCTTACGATCTAACGAAAATCAGCATGACACCCTTGATGGAGCCGGCTTTTCGCGCCGGTATCGCATTCACGCGTCTGGACGAGCGGATCGCCCGTTCGCCGGTCGGTCAGGGATGGATCGAACGCGCCCATTTCACCGATGCCTGCGCCTCGCTGTGGATCGACGGCGAACTCGTCCACCTCGAAGACCTCGTCCTCCACGACGCCACGCGGGATATTCGCACACCCACCCACGAGTTGACGATCGCCCGGGACGTGCTGCGCATTCGACGGCGGATCGCCGGCCAATCTGTGGATTGGGCGCTCTCCGCCGACGGCATCCGCTCGCTACGGAAAACCTCGGAGATAGGGTCGGGCGGCGGGGACGAGGCGACGACAACCGGCGCCACGCGGCCCACGCTTATGGCTGATCCGGAAGGGGAGGGGGAGGATGACGATACCGTCGAAAATCTCCCGGGCGTAGATTTCGCGGATATCGATGCGGTGCTGGCCCGGTCGGAAGCGGCGATCGACAACGCAACGCGGCCCACCAGCGCCGGCAGCCGTGCGACGGCCAGCCGTCCCGAGAAGGATCCGATGATCTATGATCTCGACTGGGACGAGGACGCGCGGCTCGACGAATGGCGCGGCGTGCTGCGCCAGGCCGAAGATCTGCCGGCGATGCTGCAGGCGATTATCGCCCTCGATGCCTGGAACGAAATTTTGGTCCTGGAGCATGCGCCCTGGCTCGGCCGGCTGTTTTGCGCTGCGATCTTGCGCCAGGCCGGCGTCACGTCAGGCGCCCATCTCGCCGCTATCAATCTTGGCCTGAAAACCATTCCGGTGGATCGGCGTCGGCATCGTGATCGCGCAACTCGGCTGCTGGCGATTGCCCACGGCCTGATCGCGGCCGCCGAGCTCGGTATGAAAGAGCATGACCGGCTGGCGTTGGCGCGCATGATGTTCGACCGAAAGCTGGACGGACGCCGGACATCTTCAAAGCTGCCGGAACTGGTTGAACTGGTGATGGCGAAACCGCTCGTGTCGGCCGGGATGGTGGCCAAGACGCTCGAGGTGACGCCGCAGGCGGCGCGGCGGATCGTGTTGGAGCTGGGCTTGAGGGAGGTGACCGGGAGGGGGAGGTTTCGGGCGTGGGGTGTATTTTGAATTGGGTCAAGAGGTCTGTGGGCCAGAAACTGGATTGGTGCGAGCGGGACTTTAGCAATATCCCCAAAGGGACGTATGGCTCACGCCAGTCGCCTTACTCGAACCCGAGAAATTTCTGATGAGTTGAACTTTCTGCCTATTGTTGTATTCGAAAAAATTGCTACCTTAAGATTCTATTCTTAGGGTGGGGCATGAAAACAGTTTATCTGACCGGCGCTCCTGCAGCGGGAAAAAGTACTACTGCGCATTTGCTCAAAGAGCTAGTTCCTGCATTGAAGGTCTGGGAATATGGGGCTGAGCTTACCCGGTACATAGCTGGCAGACATGGTGTGTCAGGTCAATCTGACTTGCGGCGTCTTTCAGGTCAGGTCGTTACACCAGAAGATGTTGCCAAGGTTGATCTCGAGCTTCTTCAATTTGTTCAGCTAAACCGCAGTACAGCTCCAATCATAGTTGATAGCCATCCCGTTACCAAGGAAGAGTATGGTTTTCGGATTACGGCGTTTTCCCATAAGCAGATTGTAGCGCTCGATCCCGATGAAATCTGGGTGATGTTCACCTCACCATTGATAGCGGTCGATCGGATCGCGGCTGCACCAGGTGGGCGGCATATGATCGACCTGGAGCAAGCACGGTTTCACACTATGCTCCAGGCATCGGTGGCAGCCACATACGGAATTATGACCGGAAAACCCGTCTACCTTTTCGACTCAGGCATCGATCAGCATAAGTTGGTCGACCAGCTTGCTTTGCGGCTCACCGACTAACGGGAGGAAACATGCGGGAGCAAGTCGATCTTCATCGCGCCATCAATGCAGTTTCTGATGTGGTTCAAAACCGGCCTCGGCCCCTACGGGACTTCGATCAGATTCATATGAAGACCGGAGACATGGTCGTTCAAAGCGAATTGGTCGCGGATTGGGCAGACAAGAAGCGTCTAGCTTTTATAGGAGATGGTGATGCGATCAGTGTTTGCGTTGCCTATCTCATGTCCCGCGACGTACTTTCATTCGGTCCATCGAAAATTACAGTATTCGATTTCGACGAACGGACCGTAAACGCCGTGAAAAGGTTTGCTGATAAGGAGCGGCTAGATAACCTTGATGCTGAGCTTTACAATTGTTTGGAAGCTTTTCCCGACCGAGGTAAATACGACCTTTTTTACACGAACCCTCCTTGGGGAGCTTCAAACAGCGGCGAGAGTGTCAACGTCTTCGTTGAGCGAGGTATCGAAGCAGTTCGATATGAAGGCGAGGGAATGATTGTGATTGCTGACGATGATGAGTTGGAGTGGCCGAAGCAGGTCTTGGCAACTGTTCAAAGTTTCTCGCTCGAGCGAGGCTTCTATGTGTCGCGAATGCAGCGAAAACTGCATGAGTATCATCTCGATGACGCTCCCGACTTACGTTCCTGCAATCTGTTCGTCAGCTCCCTACCAAACAATAGCCATCGCTTGAAGCCGAGCACAGCGACAACCGCAAATCGGCTCGAAAATTTCTACGGAAAGCTTCAGCCTCCGAAAGTGCGGTTTGTTCGAGAAAGAAAGAAACCGGACTATGGAAAAGCGCCGGATGACGAGTATGAGCTCGAACTGTTGGAGAGCAACGATGACTAATCTTGTAATTCCAGGGAATGGCATTCTTTATATGAAGGTGGGGACTCATGCTCAAGAGACGCTCGCGGATATCATCAAGCGTAAGTCTCAGGAGATCAAAGAGACAGGTTACGGCCTGTGGGGATACGGCGGAAACACTTGTCACCCCGCTTCCATGGTTCAGCCCTTTGCAAAAGCTTTTCACGAAGCAGGGAAGCCCATTCACCTTTGCATGGAACCCATGGTCTCTAATCACTTTGCCGAGCCGCTTTGTGCAGCTGAGTTTTCTGTTGATGGAATAAAATGGGAGACTATTCCCGACACGATTGAGGTCCGCGGTTCACGCTACGCTCTCGTAATCGATGAGATCATTGAGGACGACTTTAAGCTTCCCCTGAACATGACTCGCGTGCCAGTTGGCCCAAGTGCCGGCCGGCTGGGTAGCCGATATATCAACGGCCGGGTAGACAAGGCTTGTTTGGAGGTCCTTGGTGAGCCAGAGCGGGAAAATGCTAATGAACAGGGAGGCGACCGTCAGATCAGCCTTGTCGCGGAGCTCAAGGCGCCGTATGCGGTCTTCCTAAGAAACTATCGCTGAGAGATCATTTGCCTGCGTCAAGATCTGCGGCGCTGATGCCCTAACTGAGCCTATATAACTCATAAGGCCTGTTTCGATTGAGGAAACGGAAACCGGATCAGCTTTAGTGTTACACCCAAATGCGAGGCATATGGAGCGGTCTACTGCTGGTTCGCAGCAGATACGGGATTGAAGCGTAGCGGCGCCTACCGTCTTGAGGAGCGTGTAAACAATCTGTTCCAGACATGCGACCTTTTCGGTTGGAAAGGCTTGGCCGATCATCTCTAGCGCAGCAATCGCGCGTTTGTCGCCGGTCAGCAAAAGTGGCGACAAACGATATACCAGTATTGCGAATAATTGACTTTCGCCACCATCGAGCTCGACGTTCATCTCTATTGCTTGCTGTTCTAGTTCGGCCGCGAAGGCAATCTCTTCGGTGGTCGGTTCAATCCATATAAGCGACTCTGAAAGCATGGCCCACTGATGTTTTAGTGCGTCGGGGTTGTAAATGTTTCGTGCTCTCTGAACCCGACGACCGATCGAATATCGAGCGACGCCCAACATCGCAAGCGACTTGTCCTTTGACTTCACCAAATCAACGAGTTCCTTAGCACAGGAGTATGCGCACAGCTTAAGCGCTACATCGTTATCGACCAAGATAGGTTCACTCATCGTGGCCAAGCATTATGTTTTCGACAAAGCTTGCAGAGTCATCACTCAATTCATGCCATGCGATCTGTGTGTTCGCGATGCTGTTAACCTCTTGCCATACGGGCTTTCCTGAGGTGTAAATGTAGGAAAGAGCTGCCATAGCAGCGGGCCAGTTTTTTAAACGATAGGCAAGGCATAGGGCGAGCGTTCCCGGCTCAACTCGATACTGAGGACCAGCCATTAACGCCGCTCGCGCAAACGAACGCGCGCTGAAGTTATCGATATTTGTTGTGATTTCGGGATTGGCCGACCCGGTAAGGAGTGAAATCGCAAAAGCGTCAGCTTCATCCTCTTGAGGATCTCCTGGAGTATCGTATTCGCCCTCCTCCAGGTCCACGATCGCTGAAGTCCCTTGGAGGTGTCCAAGCATGATGTGACCCAATTCATGAGCAAGCGTAAACGCAATCGGGGCGGGGTACTGCGAATCTCGGCCAAGTAAGATAGCGTAGCGCCCATTATCTTCGATGACCATGGCGTGCATGGATTTTCTATCGAGCGGGAATACGCGAAGATGAATGACGGGTATTCCGAGGCTCCAGCAAATGCTTATAAGGGATCGAAGGTCTACAAAAGGTTCTGTGGAAAGGACGATTTCACGCAGTTCAGAGGCGCTCACAAGTGGAAATATCGTCGACGGCGTCGCTTTGATCAACAGCTTGCCGATCGAGACACCAAAGGATGTTATTGCATCCTGGCGAACGTCATCGCCAGCAGCCAGATGTTTAAATCGTGCGCGGTCCCGCCATATAAATTCCACTCGTTCGCCCAAGAGAGGTTTAGGGCTAATCCCAAGCTTTCTAGCGAGCGTAAACCGCAGTTCCGCTCGGCTCGAGGGGCTGGCTTCGAGTTCATCCGACCACCAAGCAGGCCAGGCAGCCTCAATGGCCTTGGCACTGATGCCGGATTGTTTCAATTGCTGGCGAAGTTTTTGAGCGTCCGTCGTCACGTCGATCTTACTCTATTGCCCAAACTATACGCATTATTTTTAGAATAGTCCCAACTGAGCCCCAGTGAAAATTCGGGACCCAGTGCGCTGTCGAAGATCTGAAACCAGCTCTGTCCACTCTGAAGTGCTTGCCTCGTCGGCTCGATTATATAGCGCTATCTGCGCGTCCGATAGCGGCAGTGGATCAGTTAATCTAACCCAGTAGCTACCTGTCAGTTTTGCTTCGAGATTGATCTCGTACTGCGCTATGGAAGGCACGGCGAATTCATCTTGAGTTAGCAACGCGGTCACTTGTGACGCACCTATTTGCCCACGATTGACGCCGGCGTTTCGGTACATGTGGTGATGAAAGGGCACCCCGTAGGAGAGCTCTAGTTTTTCATCGGTTTGGCAAATTAGCGCAAAATGCTTTGTTTTCAGGCTTCCACTTCCACTGCTGCCACGGCTCGTAACAAGCGCCGTCGGAGGCAAAGGTCGCTCTATTCCATGAACATCAATGTAGCGGCGCCAGATGACCACGCTTGATGGCGCACAATCCACGAGCTTTGGCTTGCTCTTCATGATGGAAAAATACATAGGGACAGCGCGCTTGAGGCGCGACAGTACCGGAATAAGCTTTGATGGAGCGTTTCCTACCCCCCAGAAAAATACACCTTCGCCAGCCGCACGCTCATTCTCTTTCCGTTGGAGAATTTTGCAAAGCTCTTGTCCGGCCTCGCTTTGCATGCGCGTCCAGCACACATAGTCGTCAGCATGGATTTGATTTAGCATTGGTCTCTCGGAATGTTGATTTCTGTGTCGCATGGTTATTACCCATGATCAGTGTTTCAACTTGCATGAGCCTGTCCACATCTCAATGATGATTCGTACGGTTAGGGTTCGAAGTAGTGGACAACGCGCTGTCAACCTGTGGATTGACTTTTTTCTCTGGACAATCGTAATATAGAACAAACAGGGAACATCTGCAAGTGACGATGGATAAGCTGTCGAAAACTTGAGGGTTACCCTTGGATCTTGCGGACCATCAATCGTAATCGCAGGAACCTCCATGAGCGGCTTCTGGGCTAAACGTTCCTCCAGGTCGGGGCGTGTCGGATCGCCGCGAGCAAGGCCGAAGTCGAGGCGATAGGAATGGATCACGACATCGACAAAGTTAGGATTTTGCAACGAGATGGCTATCTGATCGAAGGTCGTTATCGAAGGCCTAGGCGGGCGACCATTGACGCCACAGCATCTTTTGCGCTCGCGTCGGTGGAGAGATAAACATTCTTTGCCGCGGTTGTGCTGGAAATGGTGCTGATACCAGACAACGTGTTCGAGATCGGGTTGATCGGCATGACGGAGGCGTTCGACGTCGATCATGTCGTAGCCAGCGTAGGAGGCCAATCCAGCCACCCGGCCTGGCCACAAGGCTGAAGCGACACAAGATGCCGGGCGGCCCCAGTCATATCCAGCGAGTATGGCCCGTTCGATAACCAAGGTGTCTAAAAGATCTATGATACGTTTCCCGAGGGCAGATCGCTGACCGCTACGCATCAATGTTTCGGAAAGGAACCGTGTCGGCCCGAACCCACGCGGGTACCTCCAAGAGGGTGGCGGAGCATCTTTTTCCGCTCGTATCGACCCTTTACGAAAGGTTCGGTGCAGCGGGGCTCAATCAGAGCCGCATCACGGCCGAGATTGACCGGCTTCTGCAGAGCCGTGTCTCAAAGAGATAGATACTTAACACAGTCGCGATAGCACAAGGCGACGCAGGTGCTGTCTGATGATTCCTGGTCAGTTTCCGAAGATCCGCGAAGGTTCTTAATATGAGTGAGAAAAAGTCTGCCTGGACAGATGCTGATACCGAGGCGATGTTTGCGACCATCGGGCGTTATATCGTCATCTTTCAGTGGATAGAAGGCAAATTAGATGAGATACTGCTTCTGGGCTGGGGACATGACGACTGGGAACCATCCCAGGTGAAACTCGCCAAAATGACCAATTCCCAAAAAGTGAAGGCGCTTGGAGCGATCGTATCCGACTCCGAGGAGTTCGCGCGTGCTCGCACTCGTTCAGACTGGATGGCAGATTTCGAGCGTCTGATTGAGCGGCTTCATGCTGAAAGGGAGCGCCGCAACTCTCTTGCCCATTCACAGTATCTCTTCGAGTTCGCCGCCGCAGGTGAGCCGCCTTTGCGATCGCTGCGCCAGCGCGGGGGCGAAGGCGCAGGGTTCAGCCAGGAATGGTTCTCTAATTCCGCGCAAGAGAAAATGATGGCTGAGCTCTCGCGATTAGCGTTAGACGTCAACTTCACCCACGTCCAACTTGTTCATGACTACACCGCTAGCATTCGCTCTCGGAAGAGATGACTTTGACTACCGACACAAGCACAGTCGGGACTAACGACCCACATTCCCCAAGCGCTGGAGCTTTATCCTGAGAAACCGTTCGCCCCGTTTCGAAGCTTTAAATAACCGATAGCACGGCTGGAATCCGCGCTTCGTCGGCGCCGACGCGGGGAGGGGCTGCGGCGTTATCAGAATTCGAGGCGATGGTGCTGATGGCGGTCGGATACTTCCAGCCGGTCACGCGCAGCGAGCTGTCGAAGATTTTTGGCAGAGAGGTCAGCCGCGATACGATCGGTAATTTACGTGGTGCAGGTTTCATCGGCTCCGGGCCTCGCAGCCCTACACCGGGGGCGCCGTACACCTACGTAACGACGGCGCACTTCCTTTCGGCATTCGGAATGGAGACGTTGCGAGATCTTCCGGACGTCGAAGCATTAGGGGATGCCGGCCTGCTAAGCCTTCAGTCCGCTCAAGATGTGCCGCCGGACGGTCTGGAGCCCGATGAAGCATAGTTTGATGCTGGCCTGACATTTAGACAACTGCGTTTGACGGCGTGAGGTTAAGCCATATGGTGCGGTCGTCACGTTTAGGAGGATACATGAGTTTGGATAAGGAACAGCTTTGGAAGCAGCAGGGGGACCTGCTTACCGACATCATGAACAAGTGGATTGCGCCATGTGTGACGCCGCTCACTGCGAGCAATGAGCATTCCGTTAAATACAAAGGCACCGGAACCTTCGTCTCACTCGATGACAAGATCTTCGTGCTGACTGCCCGACATGTCGCTGACGAACATGCGGATGATATACTGTTTCACGGCTCGGACCAGCCAGTCAAACTTCCAGATCAATACATCCGCGCGCCGGGTTCGTTGGATTCCGCCGTCCTGCCCATTCCGGCGGAGTTGTGGCAGGGCATGGAACATGATGCGCAAGCCATTCAGTTTGAATGGTTTGCCGGCAAGTTCGACCCATTCCCGCAAGAGGTGTACTTTTTTAGGGGTTACGCGGGGGAGAACGCCCAGTACGCTTTCGATATCAACCAAACCAGCGCCACGGGGTATTGCACGCAGATCAACGCCGATTTCACGGACGACACGCGGTTTTTCTATCTTCTCTGGAGGCCCTCTGAGACTGAGTTCACATCCGGAACCAGTGACGAGGCACGGGAAAACATGAAGAAGGAGAAGGCAAACGGCTTCAGCGGTTCCCTTGTTTGGGAAACGGGCCTTTCAAAAGCGATGGCAGAAAATCGCCAATGGAAGGCGGAGGATGCGAAGATCGTGGGACAGGTCGTCAACTGGGACCAGAACAACTACCAGCTCGTGGTGAGGCGGATAGAAGATGTAAACAAGTGGCTGCTTGAAGAGGTAAGGGGCAGGGCGGAAGCTTAGTAACGGCTATGGCAAAAGGCGAAGACACCGACGACCACCACTTCCTGCCGCAATTCTACCTGCGCCCGTGGCTGAGCGAGGCGGACCTCAAGCTGGTCGAGTATGGCCGCGTGCCGCCGACCATGGAGATTCGCTGCCGTCGCTGGGTGACTACAAAAACCGGCTATGTGCCTAACCTCTACACGCTTCCCGGCGTGACCGAAGATACCAAGCAGAATGTCGAGAAGGTATTCAACCAGGAGATTGACACGTCGGCGGCGAAGGTGCGGGACAAGCTGCTTCAAGGCGTACATATCACTGAAGAAGAGCGGGCAGTCTGGGTGCGGTTCCTGCTCTGGCTCGGTATTCGGAATCCGACCGAGATGTCCTTGTTTAAGGACCGCATCTACAAGGACTTCATGAAGCCGGATGCCAAAACGGAAGCCATATGGGCTCGTATTCGGAAAGAGGGTATGCCTGAGACAGCCGCCGAGGCGTTGCTCCTGGCCAATCCGAGCGTTCGGGAGCTTGCGGCCATCCTCGTGCCCACCAAACTTGCCCAAAACCAGAACGTCATCCGCACCATGATGAATATGGATTGGATGGTTTACGACGCTCAAACCGCCAATCGTCGCTTTCTCACCTGTGATCGGCCGCTCATTATGACGTCGGGACTCGGCGGCCCGAACGGGCACATGGCTATTCCCATTAGCCCCGACAAGCTCTTCATTATGGCCAAGCCTGCGTTCAACGATGCCTTGCTCGACAACCAGCCTCCGGCTGTCGTGGCCGGCGTCAATCAGGTCATCATCGCTCAAGCTCGCGAGAAGGTTTACGGCGTGGATAAAACCTACCTCGATGAGGTCCGAGCCGGGATGAGCAGCGGGGATTATTTCTCGCTAGCGGCTGTGCCTGGCTAAACCACCAGATCTTCAACCCACGACAAACCCTTTTCTTGACGGACACGGCGGTAGTGCTCCAGCTCCTCGGTTACCTCGGGCTCCGAGCTGAAGTAGTCATGCATGATGTGGTTCGAGGTGTTCAACGTGGCGATGAAGGTATCAAGCGTAGCCGCAAGATCGTCGATGGTCGGCTTGTCAAATATTACCATATCCAGGCCGCCATCCCGGGGCCGGAAATGCCTGCTTGTCAAAGAGCGCAGGTTGTTGTGGCTGTCGTTGCACAGGCTGTTGTAGATCGAGCGGTACTCGTTCTCCATTCCCGCCTTCTGGAACTTCTCAAGGTTGGTGGGGATGCGTACCGTCTTCTTCAGCTGTTCCAGCTCGGTCTTGTGTTCTTCGAGCTTCACCTGTGCCTCAGGGCTGTCCTTGAAATAGGCAAGGAAGGGATTTTCGCCCTTTACACCATCATTCGCGAGCTTGATCCACTCTTTATGGTAGGCGGCGAGCATGACCTTCAGATATTCGTCGTCGTTAGCGAGGTTAATCAGGTCGACGTGAGCTTCAAGCGCCGACCGGAGCAAAATGTCCATGCCAGTATAACCACCTGCCTCACGGATTTGCAGGGCGGCATTGGTTAGCTCGATGATCGCTGAATAGAGCGAAACCAGTGTGCGGTGAACCTCACTGCGCTTGTCAAACCGCAGCTCTGGCAGGTTCTTGACTGTCACGTGGTAAAGCTCGATCAAAAACTCGTACATTGTCTGTCCCCAAATTATGTTGACGAGTATAGCTTTTCGACGCGTAATGTAATGGTGAACTCCTCCCGTGCCATCTTGCCCGTATTGCTGAACTGGCATGCGCTGTCGGAAAGAAATGGGGCCACGAATGCGGCGGAGGATTACCTGCCACCACCCCAATGGTTATGAGTGGCGGGGCATGGGCCTGAAGGCCAAGAATACAGAGGTCATCCCGCTGTGCGATAACCACCATCAGCATTCGCGCAACGCGATCCACCTGATGGGCAAGCGGCCTTGGGAAGAAAAATATGGCTCCCAGCGGGCGTTGCTGGAAGCCACGTTAGAGCAGTTGGGCAGCTAGAAGGATATCTCGTCTGCAAAGGGGACATCTTCAGATGCCTGCTTCACCAACCTTCGTCATCAGGCGACCCCGGAAGATGTCGATTATCGCGCCGAACGCGGCCTCGACCGTGCGTTTTTTATGAAGCTGCTCGGTGGCAACTGGATCGGCGCGCACGACAATCTCGCTATCTGCAGCTCCTCAGGCGTCGGAAAGAGTTGGCTGGCTTGCGCTCGCGGTCACAAGGCTTGCCGTGACGATCGCTTGGTTCTGTATCAGCGTGTCCCTCGGCTCTTTGCCCAGCTCGCGCTCGCCCGCGGTGACGGCAGATACGCCAGGCTCCAACGCACCCTGGGCCATGTTCAGGTCCTCATCTTGGACGACTGGGGTCTTGAGCCACTCAACGAACAGGCCCGTCACGATCTTTTGGAAATCTTTGAGGACCGCTACGGCCGCCGATCGACGATTATTACCAGCCAGCTCCCCGCATCCGCTTGGCATGGCGTCATTGGGGACCCCACCTACGCCATCCTAGATCGCCTCGTCCACAGCGCCCACCGCATCGAACTCAGCGGGGAAAGCCTACGTCGAAATCTGCCTCGAAAAGCTTGACACCGGGATTGAATGAACTGACAACAATCGTTGCCTGCAGACCCTGCTGAAACAGGGGGCGAGATCATCCCAGAATCCGGGGGCGCAATCATCTCGGAACAAAAGGGGCGGCTTCATCGGAAGCGGCACTACAGCTGTAGCTCTTCCGCGAATCCTGTGTCACGCCAGAAAGCTTGGATTGCTTCCTGCGAGTTGTTGTAGAACTCAGCGACATCAAACTCGTGTGCGCGCACCACATCTCTGACGTCGGTTGACATCAAGTGGATCAGGACGCTCAGGTCTGAAGCTCGCGCCTCTTCCAGACTCCTAGCGTAGGGGATAGCGGTGGCAAGCAGATCGCTCAGCCCGGCGATGACGCCCATGTCGAAGTTCGTCCGGTGATGGACGGAGGTGACTCCGGTACCAAGAGGTGAATCAAGAAAGATGACCCGCTCATCGTGCCACCTGTTCTCGCCGGGCCCAAAGTGGGCCAGACACCTGTTGCGTAGCTCGATGATGGACTCATGGATGAGCTTCTGCTCGGGGCTGTAGCATTTCTCGATCCCGACCTTGAAGCGCGAGATTGCTTTAGTGTGCGTTGCTCTGGAATAGGTGATGACGGCGCTGGTCAGCAGGGCGGCGCCGATCTGCGACCGGTAGGCGGCCGCGCGGTCCTTCTGCTGATGGTGGAACGCCTCGACGGTCGATTGTGCGGATTTAAGGTCGAGCGACACCGAGACTACAGCGTGATACTGTAGGACTGCTTTGACAAACTGCTGCTGGTGGGGCTCGGGGAGATGCTTCAACGCCTCTGTAAGTTCAAAGGCTTTACCACTGTGCCTGCGTGAATCGACTGGATCGCTCATGTCTTCCTAGTGGTACTTGCCTGTCATGGACCCGGTTATCAGACCGAAAATAAACCCGATCATGGTCGTGATGGTCTTCTCGGCAAACGTCTTCTTGGCGCGGTCGTTGGTGAACATATAGAGCAGGACAAAAAGGGTCAGCACCAGCACAACCACACCGATCAGCGCGAATACTACAATCCGCTGCATGGTATCCGGCTCCCGTTCCTTAGCCTCTGATTGCGCAAAGGCTTCGGTTACGAGAGAGGGAAACCAGCTCCCCAACTCATCGGGTTGTTCCTCCAGAGTGAAATATGGCAAGGTGCCGAGCGTCCCTGCTGCTCTCTCAACTGACGCATGGGCGCGTTCGGCTATAGCCTGGGACTCACCAGTGGTCAGCGTCTGCAGGCGGGCAAGATCGTCGCGAGTCGACCGTAGGTCTGCGAGTGTCTCGTGGTATTCCTTGTCGGGGATCTGCCAGTAAACCTGCTGCACGGGCGGATTGGTGTATTGCTTGATGATGAGCGTAACCGATGAGCCCAGTGCCATGATGACGGCGCCTGCCGATATGGATGTGAGCACCATCCGAACCAGCTGATGCCATCGCTGGCGTGGTGAGCCAAGCGTGCCGGAAGAGTCCAGCGTATCATCATCTTCTTGTGCCATCGGGCCCCTCCGCTGTGCTTGGTCAATACTTAACAGAAATTGCTGCCAGGATTCGAGGGCTGGGCCGTCGTTATCCCGTGAAGAGTACGATTGCAGATACCTGTAAGAAGGGCGCTGGAAGCGCCTATCTCATTGCCCCTGATCTTGCCGCATACCGGCTGTTCTTTTGCAAAGCCCAAGAAGCGCGTTGTTCCCATGAAGCGGGTTGCATCATTCTTTCAGCCAAAATCAAACGGTGCGTCTTCAGGCGCCTGAACAATCGTTGCCGATCGGGACAGACGATCCGCCGCAACTTTGTCGGCCGCTTCGAGATGCATCTTACGGCGCTTCTGGCGTAGAGCGTTCATCTGATCGGCAGCCCTGCGTCCGACCGTCGACGACGCCCCGCATATATGCCGCTGAGTCCCGAGTTGTGCGAGCAGAGCTTGGAAACAGTCATCGCGCTCGTCGAGCGTCTCGGCGAGGTGGAATGTTTCCCAAAGCTCCTTGATCCTCAGGTTGAGCGTGTTAGGAGCAACCAGTTCACGTCCGACAACGCCAATGCCGGTGATGTAGACCGGACGGCTACCGGTCCGGAAACGGATCTTGTGAGATCGCAGCCCTGCATCCGCGATGATTTTGCGGATCTCGCGGACGATGTCTCCGTGCATGAACTTCCCCGAGATAGTCATATCGTCCACCCACAGCGAGTAGCGCAAACCATGGCTCTCGCAAAGTTCGGCAATCTCGTCGAACATCGGCCGGTGGATCAGCGTGCACAGGACAGGTGTGAGTGGGGAGCCGAAGGAAACCTGGTCGTCGATGGTGCACAAGTGGGTCAGCAGCCCAGCGACATCAGGATACATCCCCATCTCATCCCGAAACCAGCCCCGAACCATTGCGGACGACGTCGACGGGTAGAACTGTTTCAGATCGAGCGTTAGGTATTGATGCTGTCCCAGGTGAAGGGCGGCATTGTCACGCTGACCACGGTTTCGCCGGGGACTGAAGAGATAGCTCGGCTGCTTAATCTTGTTGAGATGGAACTTCAGACGCTCATGGACGCCGCGCAAATCCGCCACGGGGTATTTCAGGTCGCGCAGCTTCTTCTTTTTCCCTATTTCCTCTTGGCGGCGCACGACGAAGTGCTCCTTGTGTGTCGCGAGAAAACGCAGGTGATCGCGCGAGGCGCCCAGCAGCTCGCCGAGATCTTTTTGTGTCGGCCGCTGCGCGAAGGGCGAGCGAGCCAAATCATAGCGCTCGATGTGCGGTCGGAGCAGCTTACGACGCATGTGAGACGTCGCGTGGTGAAAGCTTTTCCAGCAGCGACAGCACGCCGCTTGCCACGATCAGCTTTCCTCGTTTCGGGATAGGCTGGCCGTCGAGTTCCTCGGCGAAGAAGAGCAACTGCGACATGCGAACATCGAACTTGGTGCTATAGCGTTCCAGCAATTCCATGGAGACGGCCTTTGTCCCGCTCTCAACTTCGGACACCATGGATTGGGAAATTTCCAGCTCGGTGGCGAGCTCCTTCTGCGACAACCCGAGATAAAGACGAAGCAGTCTAAGGGCATCGTTCATCATCGGGCGTTTGGTTGTACTCATAACGTGCTCCTTGAGGGCTATTTCCGAGGTCGCCGCTCATTGCCGGTCCGTAAACCAGGACCAAAAGCGCAGGACAGCAACTGCTGCCTGGCCCAACGCGACAATGACTTTAAAAATCACTACCGCGTTCAACATGCGACGCCGCCGCTGGCGATGACCGTTCTTGCTCATTCGTAGCTCTCCTTGTTTCCGCCGACCGGAATGGCCGGCGCCCGTAGAAACAGGGAGACTGATCAGCGACGTTTGACCTCGAACATGCCGCACCCAAGCCCGCCGGGTGCGGCGCGCATGCCGCGGTCCCTAGCCAGACGCAGGATTGAATCGGGGATTTTAATCCCCACAGGGCCTCCGGCCCCACACATAGACGGGTTCAGTTATGAGCAATCATCACGATGAAGAAGATAGGATCGAGCGAGGGAACTGTCAAATCGAAAATCGCTCTAGGCGATATTTTATCGTTGGCGACCGCGCCCGCTGTCGACGCGCACGTTTTGGCGCTTCAGGTTCTTTCGTGTTGGTTGGCATCTTATTTTAAAAGTGCGCCTGTTCCGACAAGTCACGGCACCTAATTCGAGATTTTTTGGTGCGATTGCCGGCGCATAGCTCGCCAGAATTCCGGAAATAAAGCATTTGCGATATATGGCATTTCCCGATCAGCCTCGGCCGTTGATGGTGATCTTTTCCACGGGAACGAATGTTAAATTAAGTGCGAAGGCCGAACTCAGAGTCTCAAGTTAAGTGCCCGATTTCAATTTAGGTGCCGCGCTATCTTGTTGAAATTGCTGGATGCAGGCTTTCGCGATTAAATGCCAAATGACAACGCCGACTGTTGAACAATTTCAGCACATTAGCTCAATTCTAACAAAAAGGGTGTCGGCGGTTCGATTTGGGTCAAGAGCTTAAGACGCACACGTCCATTGATCGGTAGGGATTGTGCTCGAGTGGAGGACGGTAGGGGGATCAAAGCCTCCGAGATAGCAAAGCCCTCCAAGTGACATCGGGCAAGCATCAGCGGTGGCTACAAAACTACATATGTGTTAATGTGGGTTTTCTCAGTTTAGGAGTGCGTTGGATGAGCCGATTGACGATCGACATAACGGATCAACAACATCAAAGCCTGAAGGCGCTGGCAGCATTGCAAGGCAAGACAATCAAGCAGTATGCGCTTGAGCGCCTCTTCCCCGGTGACGTAGACGCAGAGCGAGCCTGGGAGGAGTTGAAGACTTTAATGAACATGCGCGTCAATGAGGGGCTTGCCGGAAGACTGTCGACTAAAACCGTAGGTGAGATCCTTGACGAGGAGATTTCCGAGGGTCGTGCTTGACCGCCTATAATCCTTACCGCGGAAGCGGAATCATATCTACGTTCGGTAATACGCTACACACGTACGCAATGGGGTGCTGCGCAGGTATGCCGCTACGTCTCGGGTTTGGAGCGAGGTATCGCAACCCTTGCCGAGGGCAGAGGTTCGTTCAAGGATATGAGTTCGCTTTATCCGGCGTTAAGGATGGCGCGATGCCAGCACCACTACGTCTTTTGTCTGCCTGAGAGGATGCGCCCGCCTCATCTTAGCGATTTTGCATGAACGAATGGATCTGATGAAGCGTTTGGTGGATCGTCTGAAAGAATGACGTTCGGACTGAGGCGAGATTATGTGAGCGCAAGACCGACGAATCGTCATTATTGAGTGGCCGACAAACAGGGTCGTCAGTTTTGATTCCGTCAAGAGCAAACGGGTCCAAAATCAGTCGGTTGTGCTATACAGTCAGCCGTTGCAAACAGGCTGTATCAGCACCGTCAGGACTTCGCTACCTGCTGCAGTTTGTTTATGTGCTCGCGGCAGAGCGCCTCGATCAGGGCGTGAAGTTCTGCCGTTCGGTCCTGAAGCCAGGCGAGTGCCTCTTCGGAAATTTCGAAACGCTTCGAATAGCGCGCTTTGACGTAGGCCTCGTTGAGAATATTGTACCATGCGGTAAAACGCTGATGGTCTCGCGGCCAGATGTCGACCAACCGGCGGTCGCGATCCTCTGAAAGGCCTCGGAGGAATTTGAGATTGTGTGACGCGGGCGAATAGTTGGTTACTGTCAGCAGGTAGCAGTTGTAGGCCGTCTCGACCGCCTGATGAAGTTGGAAGGCGGCGATTTTGGCATTGTTATCCTTGAGGGCATAACCTGCCAACTTGATGAAGGTTTGAGCATCAGGAAAATGCCTGCGGAAATGCTCCTCCGCCACTCTGAGGGCATTCTCAGGGCTGAGCGGCTTTGGCTCAGCCAATGGCCTGTCATCGAATTCGTAGAGGACGATGCCCTCGCGAGCAATATCAACGAAGAAGGCCTGGCCGTCATGCAAGAAGTTGCTGATCTCGCGGGCGCCGTGCATTATCAGACCAACGGGTGTTTCGATCTCCTTGTCCCACATCAGCCGGTCGGTCGCCTTGTCCCAGTATTTGGGATCGGCCAGTTCCTTGTTGCTGACGATGACGAGGATGTCGAAATCCGATCGATAACCTTTCGATGTGTGCGGCTCGTCCACCCAGGTGCCACGGGCATATGAACCGAACAGGATGATTTTATAAATCCGCCCGTCTTTCTTGGCTTCGGACTTCGAGCGCTCCACAATGCCGGCGAACTCTTCGTGGATGATCCGGACGACCCTTTCCAGTTCGCGTTGCTTTGTCTGCGGAAGATGTCCGATATCCGTTTTCATAGCCTCACCATCGATTCTTCTGAACGGATATTCTAGACGTGATCGGGTGGCGATTGCTACTCCACATTGTTGTAGGGGTTGAGGGGCTAGGACGCCATTTTTCGGTTTAGGATCGAGGTCTGTCGGACTAAGAATACATGACCTACCTCCGGGTGGTCCAAATTTCGTCCGCATCCCACCCCGCCAGAACCGTCAATATTCCATGCCGAAACACAGACATGTCGATATTCGACCAATGACAGAGCAAGAAATGAGCGATTTCACACGCAGCGCAGCCATCCCTTCACGGACAATTCACCCCCCACGGTCCATTAGCGTCGAAGCGCAAGCGTCACTGTCGCGCCTGGTCGACAAGGACGGCAGTCCCATCAATGCGCAGTATGAAATGCCCTCTCCGGAGGACTTTTCCGGCTGGATGAATATAAAAGCCGCAGTAGATGCGCATTACGCCGCCGCGGCAAAAGATCTTGCCGGGAGTTTACAGTCCACAGTCGAGACAATTGTAGTCGAACAAGCAACGATCCATGTCGCGACGCCGCACGGGCAATTTGATGCTCGTGGCGCACTGATCGACCTGCATGGCGGCGCATTGGTGTTCGGAGGCGGTGAGGCCTGCCGCCTCAGTGCGCGTCGCCAGGCGCACCAGCATGTCGTTCGATGCTACGGCGTCGATTACCGGATGCCGCCAGAGCATCCATATCCGGCCGCTCTTGATGACTGCTTGGCCACGTATCGCCATGTCTTGACTGGTCATTCCCCCGACAAGGTGGTCATCTTGGGTCGATCGGCAGGCGGCAATCTGGCGACCGCCATGCTGCTGCGGGCGAGAGATGAAGGCATGCCAATGCCCGGCAGATTAGTCTTGCTTTCGCCTCAGGTTGACCTCACCGAATCGGGCGATAGTTTCCAAACAAACCAGATGATTGATCTCGTGCTGCCGCGCCCGCTCAGATCAAACAACCTGCTCTACGCCGGTGGTGCAGATCTTTCCAATCCCTATTTATCGCCGCTCTTCGGCGATTTGGCGGGCCTTCCGCCGACATTTTTGCAGACCGGCACGCGTGACCTGTTCCTATCGAACACGGTGAGGATGCATCGAGCCTTGCGAAAAGCTGGCGTGGAAACAGAATTGCACGTCTTTGAAGCCATGCCCCATGGTGGCTTCATGGGTGGGACACCGGAAGACCAGGAACTCGAAGCGGAGATCCACCGGTTCGTCATGGCAAACTGGAACTAAGGCCGGAAACCCACACAGGTTTGGCGCCGCCCCTCTGTTGTCCTGCTACATCCCTGGCCACATTCCTCCGTCAAGTCGGAGGTTTGCTCCTGTGATATAGCCGGCACGGGGGCTCGAGAGAAACGCAATCGCATCCGCAATCTCCTCGAGGGTTCCGACCCTTCCAAGGGGCACCTGAGCAAACATTGGCAGGATTTCTCTCTCTATGTCATTCCAGGGGGCGTCGATGGCCATCCCCCTCTCAATGGCTTTCTTACGGAATGCGGTATCCAAACTGATGCTATGCACCGTTCCAGGCGAAACGGTGTTTGCGGTGATGCCGTATGCAGCAACGTCTTTTGCGAGCGACGCCGTCATCGCGATCATGGCTGCTTTGGCGGCAGAGTAGTCCGGTCGACTTGCAGGCGGCATCAGGGCCGCCAGGCTTGAGATGTTTATGATCCGACCCCACCGCGACGCTTTCATTGCGGGCAGAACGAGCGAGATGATCCTCACAGATGCGAGCACGTTCCTGTCATAGACAGCGGCCCACGTTTCAGAGCTTGTCGAGGTCCAATCCTCCGCCGGGGCAGATCCGCCGGCATTGTTGACCAGGATGTCGATCGAGCCTGCTGCAGCCTTTGAATCACGAACCAGACGATCGACCTGATCCGGCACTGTCAGATCGCCGAATACCGCGAAAGCATGACCTCCAGAGGATATGATATCATGGGCGACCTCCTCTGTTTTCATTCTGTCGCGACCGTGGACAAGAACGGTTGCCCCTTCCATTGCGAGGCCTCTGGCCACGCCCTCGCCAATCCCCTTACTGCTTCCCGTGACCAGTGCAACCTTGTTTTGGAGTTGTAAGTCCATGATATTTCATCCGTGTTATCGTCTCCTGCAGATATGAGGTTCGTTGATGAAACAGGCAATTACGCACTTTAAAGTGCCTGTCGAGGACAGGGCGACATGCCTCGGAGCCGACGGATCTGTCTCTCATGTCAGTAGGGTGCTTCGGATGATCACAGGACGTTGGAAACTGCCGATCCTTTTCCGATTGTTCGCCGAACCATCATTGCGGGCATCGCAGTTCATGAGAGACATACCCGGGATATCCCAGAAGATGCTAACGCAACACCTCAGGGAACTGGAAAATGACGGCCTCATAATCCGACACGACTTTCAAGAGCAGCCTCCTCGAGTCGAATACTCGCTGAGTTCAGCAGGCCACGGGCTTATGCCGATTTTGATGGTGGTCAGGGAATTCTCTCGGGATTATCCCGTCGATCGGCGTCGATAACTAACTTGGGTGCCGAACGCTTGGCGCAACATTCCGAAAATATCGCTTGTATTATGGACTGAATGGTTCCATATTGACTCCATGGTCAAGCGCACTCAAATATCCGCGTCGGTTGGTCGCCCTCGAGAATTTGAACTCGATGAAGCAGTTCGAAAAGCAATGCAGGTATTTTGGGATCGTGGATATCACGATGCATCACTTCCCGACCTGCTTGAGGGCATGGAGCTTTCCAGGGGCAGCTTTTATAAGGCTTTCGTCGACAAGCGAGGCGTCTATCTGCGTGCCCTCGACGCTTACATCGAGGACGCCGTTCGCTCGGTCGGTGAAACGCTGCATTCCAATCCGTCGCCTAAAGCTGCAATTTTAGAAGCTTTTTCTCAACAAGTGGATCAAGCATCGGGAACGGAAGGTCTGCGTGGATGTTTTGTCGTCTTTGCAGCTGTCGAGATGCTGCCAGAGGATAAAGAGGTCGCACCACGTATTTCCCGGCTGTTCAGACGGTTGCAAGATCTTTATGCGGCGGCGATCATAAGGGCCCAGGCCTTGGGCGAAATCGATCCAGGGCTGGATGAACGAACGCTCGCCAGGTTCCTCGTGTGTCAGATTCAGGGCATGCGGGTCCTGGCCAAGGCAGGAGCGGATCGCGCTGAGACGAGGGCCATGGTCGAACTGGCACTGAAGGCACTTGGCTGACCCAAATTTGGAACCAAATAGTTCCAAATACTTAACATTGCAAACCGTCGATCGATTTTTTGGTCGATGTGGAGAGACTTATGAGAGACACCAGCAATCCCGATGACAAACTCGATCCACGTCGATGGATAGCACTGGTCATCCTTTTGACCGGCGCCTTTTTGCCACCGCTCGACTTCTTCATCGTCAATGTGGCGCTGCCCTCGATCCGGGAGGATTTCAGGGCCTCTGCGTCAACGATGCAGCTGATTATCTCCGGTTACGCCACCACCTATGCTGTGATGCTGATCACTGGGGGCAGGCTTGGAGATCTCTATGGTCGACGAAATGTCTTTCTGGCTGGAATGGTCGGGTTTGCAGCCGCATCTGCCTTATGCGGTTTTGCCTGGTCTCCAGCCGCGTTGGTCGCCGGCCGTATCCTTCAGGGGTTTGCAGCGGCAATCATGGCACCGCAAGCCTTGGCTTCCATCAATGCGATTTTCCCGGACCACGAAAAATCAAAAGCCCTCAGCTTTTATGCCCTGACATTCGGGGTGGCATCGATGGTTGGTCTGTTTCTCGGTGGTGCGTTGATTGCGCTTGATATCCTTGGACTTGGATGGAGAGCCATCTTCCTCATCAACCTGCCGGTTATCGCGGTCGCTGCGCCGTCGGCCTTCATCATGTTGCGGGAAACCCGATCTGAGCGCCCAAGCAAACTGGATCTTGGCGGAGCATTGTTGATCGCGATTGCGCTATCTGCGCTGATTGCGCCGCTGATCGAGGGGCGGGAGCAGGGGTGGCCGATCTGGCTAATCCTGATGCTTGCCATGTCCCTCCCGTTTTTCCTCCTGTTCTGGCGGCATGAGAAACACCTGGAGTCGACGGGGAGAGATCCGATTCTTGCATCTAGCCTGCTGCAAAACCGTGGACTAATGCGCGGTCTACTGGCTGCATTGTTCTTCTACTCGCTTGCGGCCTTCTGGCTGATATTCTCGGTCTATCAGCAGGGTGGCCTTGGTCTGACGCCTTTCGAGGCCGGGCTGGCGATCCTTCCTGCGGCCGTCGGCTTCGTCCTTGGTCCTTTTGCAAGTGAGCGCATCCTCCGCGTCTTCGGAAGATTTTCCGCAGGCGCCGGCATGGTGCTGCAAGCTGCAGGGTTGTTTGGAACGGCGGCCTTGATTTCGAATGGCCTTCCGCAATTCCTCTTTGCTGCGCTTTTTCTTATCGGTGCGGGGCAGGGGATCGCCCTTCCAAACCTGGTGAAGAGCATCGTGCAAAGGGTGGACCGGACGCAGTCAGGATTGGCCTCTGGTCTGGTCAATTCGATGTTTCAGATTGGCGGTGCGTTGGCAGCCGCAATCGTTGGCGGATTGTTCTTCTCGATCCTGGGGTCGGCCACAGACGTTCAATCCATTGGCCGAGCATACAGCGTTGCAGCCGTTGCAATTGCCATTTGTCTTCTCGTCGCGGGATGGCTTTCCGTCAGCCTGACATCGACACAACCGTTGCGTCGATGAGCGGCCCCATAGCAGCGCATCATCAGCCGATCGCGCGGAAACGGCGTGAAACTCCCGAGCAAAACAGAGACATTCAGAGGTACTCTCCATGAACAACATCTCCACACTACCTCTTTCCGGCAAGCGCGCTCTGGTCACCGGTGCGGCACGCGGTATCGGTGCGGCAATTGCGCTAAAACTGGCCGAGGATGGTGCCGACGTTGCGATCACCTATGAGAAGTCGGTCGAGAAAGCGGAAGCTCTCGTTGCCAAGATCCGCGCCATGGGTCGAAATGCGATCGCCATCCATGCCGATGCCGCGAACATAGCAGCCGCGATGGCTACCGTCGAACAAACTGTCGCTGAGCTCGGCGGCCTTGATATTCTGGTCAATAATGCCGGTGTCCTTTTCGCAAGTGATTTCTCCACGCAGCCACTTGAGGAGATTGATCTTCAGCTGAACGTCAATGTTCGCGGCGTCTTTCTGATCACCCAGGCAGCGCTGAAATACATCCCCAACGGAGGTCGCATCATCAGTACCGGCAGCAATGCGGGTCTGGCTGTTCCGTTCGCGGGGATCGCGGTCTACGCCGCGACCAAGTCTGCGCTGGAAAGCTTCACGCGCGGTCTCGCACGTGAGCTGGGCTCTCGGGAAATTACCGTCAATCTGGTTCGACCAGGTCCGATTGATACTGACATGAACCCTGCCGATGGCGCGCTTGCAGCCGCCATTCTGCCAAACCTGTCGATTGCTCGATATGGTAAAACCAGAGAAGTCGCTGAGGCCGTCGCCTTTCTCGCGGGGCCCGGTGCAGCGTACATCACCGGCTCAGGCATTCTCGTCGATGGTGGCATCAGTGCCTGAGCATTGATACGAGGCGGTGCCTCGCCGCTCTGTCCTGCAGGTGATAACGGGGAATTTGGGCGCGCATGGGCTGCGGAGTTCCCTCCGCTGCACTGTGCGCGTAAATTTGGCGAAGTGGGCGGCGGCCATCATCCAGGAATTTCTCCACTCCGTTGGTGGTTTTCCTGAGTTGCAATCGTACCAAGGTAGCAAATATGGGTGGCCTGGTTTCTGCTCAAGCGCCCGTTGAGCGGTAACAGACCTAACGTATGAACATGGAGAAACATTTGAAGACCATCGGCATACTTGGCGGAATGTCCGCGACGTCAACCCAGATTTATTACCGAGAACTCTGCAGGCTTACCCGCGAGAGCCTGGGAGGACTTCATTCTCCCGAGCTTCTCATCCGGTCTGTCGACTTCGACGAAATCGAGAAGTTGCAGGCATCCTCTGACTGGGACGCGGCGGGCCGAATCCTCAATGAACACGCTATCGCGCTGCAGCGCGGCGGTGCCGACCTCCTCGTCCTGGCGACAAACACCATGCACAAGGTGGCGGACAAGATCGTGGGCGGGGTGTCGATCCCGTTTGTGCACATCGCGGACGCAACTGCAACCGCTATCCTCGACCGCGGTTTCCGGAGACCGGGTTTGATGGCGACCGCCTTCACCATGGAACAGACCTTCTATACCGACCGCCTCATCGCTCAGGGGCTGTCGCCAACGATCCCTGAAGCTGATGATCGAGCTGAAACCCATCGTATTATCTATGAAGAGCTGTGCCGCGACATCGTTCGCGAGGAGAGCCGCTTGACCTATGAACGGATTGCGCAGCACCTGGTCGACAAAGGCTGCGACTGTCTTATCCTCGGCTGTACCGAGGTGGGTATGCTGTTAAACCAGGATAACGTAGACGTTCCCGTCTTCGACACGACCCTCATTCATTGCAAAGCCGCCCTTCAAGCTGCTTTACAATGACATGTTTTGTTCTGACGGTCGATCGATCGTGCGAACGGTGAGGGGCAATGGTCAGACCTGTTCGCCCAGGTGATGCCGGACCCACTTCGCTTCTTCCGATGCGGTACGCCCGAAATGCCGTCTGAAGTCGCGGCTGAATTGCGCCGGGCTGACATAGCCCACTGACGCCGCCACCTCTGCAATTGTTGCAGTCTGGCGGGCGATCATCAGTCTCGCTTCATGGAGCCGCATCGCCTTCACATATTGCATCGGACTTGAGCCTGTCAGCTCCTTGAAATGGACATGGTAGGAAGGAACGCTCATGCCCACCGCTCTGGCCAGGTCCGCGACGGTGATTTCAGAGCCGTAGTTTTTGCGCAGCCATGCCAGGCTCTCGACCAGTTTTCCCGACGTCCCTTTCCGCTGCAGGGCCGCGATCACTGCGCCGCCTTGCGGCCCTGACATGACCCGGTAATGCAACTCACGCAGGATGGAGTCTCCAAGGACGGCAACCTCAACCGGACTGCCGAGCACCGTCAGCAAGCGCAGCAGGACGTCTTCGATACTGCTATCCATCCTGCTCGAGAAGAGCCCTTTTGGCTTGATGCTTGCAGGACCGGCGAGTTTTTCGAGCTGCGTGGCGATCTCGGCCGCCATCTGCATGTCGAACTCTAAATAGACCGCGAGCAATGGCCGCCGTGGACTGGCTGTAGATGTCATCCTAAAGGGAACGGGCACCGAAACGGCAAGATAGTGATGCTCGTCGTAGAGGTAGATTTTCCCGTCCAGAATGCCGTGTTTGCTCCCCTGCAATACGAACACGGCACCCGGCTTATAAAGAACCGGAATGTCATTCAGCACTGCTTCCGTGCGTAGGATACGGATACAACCGAGCCCGGTCTGGTTGTAGCCAAGACGAGGAGCGAGTTGTCCGGCCAAGGCGGCACACTGGTCATGTGTAGAGGGCGGCATTTTACAGTTCATAGGAATTGGCAAAAATCTAAGAGGATTCGCAATCGAACCCGCGTTGTCTCCAGATTATCTGTCACATCAACGGGTAATCAAGGAGTTTCAGAAATGTCGAGCAAAACGTTTTTCATAACAGGGGCGAACTCGGGCTTTGGATTGGCGATCGCCACTGCCGCAATCGAAGCCGGTCATACCGTCATCGGGACTGTCCGATCCGAAGCTTCGCGTGAAGCGCTTGCTAAGACGCTACCGCGGCTTCACCCGCTCCTTTGCGACGTCACCGAATTCGATCGCATCCCAAGCGTGGTTCAGCAAGCGGAGGACGATCACGGTCCGGTCGATGTGCTGATCAACAACGCGGGATACGGGCACGAGGGTGTGCTTGAGGAATCGCCGATCGAGGAGATGCGCCGCCAGTTCGACGTGAACGTGTTTGGCGCCGTTGCAGTCGCCAAGGCGTTTCTCCCGAGGTTCCGTGAGCGCCGAAGCGGCTTTATCGTCAACGTCACGTCGATGGGCGGCATGATCACCATGCCTGGCATCGCCTATTACTGCGGCAGCAAGTTCGCGTTGCAGGGTATTTCAGAGGTCATGCGTTCGGAAATGGCGCCGTTCGGTGTGCACGTAACAACCCTTTGCCCCGGCTCGTTTCGGACGGACTGGGCAGGACGTTCCATGGTCCGCACAGAGCGTTCCATTGCTGACTATGATACCCTGTTTGATCCGATCCGCGAGGCGCGTCAGGCAGTGAGCGGCAAGCAGCTCGGAAATCCGCAAAAGCTCGCCGACGCGGTGCTTACCCTCATCGAATCTGACAATCCCCCGCCGCAACTTCTCCTTGGCAGCGATGCGCTTAAACATGTAACGGCGCGGATCGAACGCCTGACCCAGGAAATCGAAGCTTGGAAGGGCGTGACTGTCTCCACGGACGGCTGACGCAAACCCAAAATTTGTTGTTGACGATCTGCCTACTAGAAGGTAGACAGGCTGCATGAGCAATCTTTCGACCACCTCGGACGACATTCTGGCGTCCACCCGAAACCTTCTGATAAGTGGCGGCTACAATGGCTTCAGCTACGCCGATATCTCGAAGATTGTCGGTATCCGCAAAGCAAGCATTCATCATCATTTTCCCAGCAAGGTCGATCTGGTGCGTGAGCTTGTCAATCGTTATCGGGAGGATGGCCAGGCAAGCGTGGCAGTCCTTGAGCAGAAGGTTCCGAATGCTCTGGACATCCTCAAGGCTTATGCAAACCACTGGGCTGCATGCATTGAGGATGCCAGCAGACCCTACTGTGTCTGTGCTATGCTTGCCAGTGAACTGCCATCCCTCCCCACGGAAGTCGCAACCGAGGTTACGAACTTTTTTCGCTTCATCTCCTCGTGGCTGGCTTCGATCATGGAGCGCGGTTCCAAGCAGGGCGAACTGACCCTTACCAGTGCGCCGCATGTTGAAGCCGAAACATTTCTGGCAACCGTCTACGGGGCAATGCTTTCGGCGAGAGCCAATGGGAAGCCGGAAGTGTTCTCAATGATACTCGAACCTGCCCTCAATCGTCTCACGCCGACGGTTTCTCACTAATCCTGCGTGGCAAGGCTACTCGGGTCAATTGCGTCCATCGAAACTACCAACTAGTAGGAAGATAAAAATGAGAAATACTTTCCCAGCCTTGGCCCTCGGGCTGACCACCATCCTTGCTGTAACTGTCCTTTCGGCACCCGCATCTGCCGAAGATAAGAAAGCCGCGCCGATCCATGTCCGCGGCAGCATCGTCGACTACCAGGCGTCAACGCTCAAAGTGAAGACCCGCGAAGGCGAGACCGTCGACGTGGCCCTTGCCAACGACTGGAAAGTCGCCAGCGTTGCCAACGCAAAGGTCACCGACATCAAGCCGGGCGATTTTGTGGGTATCGCATCATTGCCAAAGGCCGACGGCGGCGATGGTGCGCTTGAGGTCCTCATTTTCCCGCCGGCAATGAAAGGCACAGGCGAGGGGAGCTACGGTTGGGATCTGAAGCCCGACAGCAGCATGACCAATGCGACTGTCGCGGATGCCGTTAAAGGCGTCGATGGCCGGACTGTCACCGTGACCTATCATGGCAAGGAAAAGAAGATCGCCATTCCGGATGGGACACCGGTCGTGACCATCGCCGCGGCCACCAAGGATGATCTCGTTCCTGGCGCCGTTGTCTTCATCACCGCCGAAAAGACTGCAACAGGCCCCATCGCCCATCAGGTGGTCGTCGGCAAGAATGGCGTGGTTCCACCCATGTGAAGACCACGCCGTCACTGGCCGGAGCAGCCGCCTTACTGCTTCGGCCAGTGACTACAGATCGACGCTGCTTGGTGTGCAGCCGCTAATGCACAGATGAAAGACGCTGAGATGAGCGCAGACGCTTCCAATGACAATGTTCAATACCCTCGGACGATCTTTATCCGCCGCCACTCCGTTGTGACTCGGCTCACGCACTGGCTGAACGTGCTTTGCCTGGGCTTCCTTCTTTTGAGCGGGCTTCAGATCTTCAATGCCCACCCGGAGCTCTATTGGGGTCATTATGGCGCGAACGGCGACCCCGCCATCCTGACAATCGGCTCAAATGATGGCGGTGGTCAGCCGCGCGGTTTCGTTCGTATTGCCGGGCTGGAGATCCCCACGACGGGCGTGCTTGGCGTTTCTCAGGCTGATGGCGACCAAGTCTCACGCGCTTTTCCCTCCTGGGCAACCATTCCTTCATTCCAGGATCTTGCGGCCGGACGTCGCTGGCATTTCTTCTTCGCCTGGCTGTTTGTGATCAACGGCATTGTCTATCTCGGCTTCAGCGTGCTGAGCGGACATTTCCGCAAAGACCTCGCGCCAAAGCCCCATGAGATCTCGCCGCGCCACCTCGGCCGCGAAATCCTCGACCACGCTCGGCTCCGCTTTCCGGAAGGGGAGGAGGCCAAACACTACAATGCGCTTCAAAAGCTCACCTATCTGGCGGTCATTGTCGTTCTGCTGCCGCTGATGGTGCTGACAGGTTTGACAATGTCGCCGGGCGTCGATGCCGCTCTGCCGTCCCTTGTCGATCTTTTCGGCGGACGCCAGTCCGCGCGCACGATCCATTTCATCACAGCGTCGGCGCTTGTCATCTTCGTCATCGTGCACGTGGCAATGGTGGTCCTTTCCGGGACCTGGAACAACATCCGCTCGATTATCACCGGACGCTATGCGATCCAGAAGAAAGGCCCGAAATCATGAGCAAGCTTTTCACCCGACGCCGCTTTCTCATCGGCGGCACGCTCGGGGCCAGCGCCCTTACTCTCTCGGGTTGCGACCTCTTGGACCAGAACGCAGACGTCGCAAAAGTCCTTCGCTCAGCTGAGCATCTGACCATGAAAGCCCAAAGACTGCTTCAGGGGCGCGATGCACTGGCGCGCGAGTTTGACGAAAAGGACATTTCCCCTTCCTTCCGTGTCAATGGAACGAGTGCTCCCGACAGCGATGAATATGCGGAACTGTTGGAAGGTCACTTCGCAAACTGGCGACTGAAGATCGACGGTCTTGTTGATCGGCCTCGAGAGATTTCGCTCATAGATCTGAAGGCGCTTCCTTCCCGCACCCAGACCACCCGCCATGACTGCGTCGAAGGCTGGAGCGCCATCGCCAAGTGGAGAGGCGTTCCGCTCGCCCATCTGTTGCGCCTTACCGGCGTCAAGCCGACGGCGCGATATGTCGTCCTGCATTGTGCCGACGAACTCGAAAAGACGCTCGACGGAAGCGGCCGCTATTACGAGAGCATCGATCTCATCGACGCGGTTCATCCGCAAACCATCCTCGCCTACGAGATGAACGGCAAGGACCTTAGCGTTGGTCACGGCGCGCCCTTGCGTCTCAGGGTCGAGCGGCAACTAGGGTACAAACAGGCCAAGTACATCATGCGCATCGAACTGGTCGACAGCTTCGCCGGCCTGTGGGGCGGGAACGGCGGCTATTGGGAAGATCGCGGCTACGAATGGTACGCCGGCATCTAAGGCCAACAAATGGCGAACCACAGGAAAACAATCCATGAGCCAACGCAATGTCCAGAAAGTGATGCCGATTTCATCAATTGCACCTTCACGACAGGTCGAAATCAACCAAACCAGTTCGATCCTCTCGGATCCTGACGGCCGATGAGCGGCGAGGCGCCAAGAGGCGATCAGCGATGCCTTCGAGAAAAGTATGCGCATCAAGGGTTCCCACTGCGGCGGGGCAAAGGTTTCCTCTCAACGCGGCTCGCATGACCTCGATAGTTCCGAGAGGTCAGCCGGGAAACTCTCCGGCGAGAGCGATCGGATCGGCCGTACTGAATGGGACGAGAACACCCTCTTCGGCAAGCATGTCGTCTTCATCTGACGACGCGAGCGCGAACCATCAATCAACCAGTTCAGAAAGTGAAAGAAAACAATGTCGAACAACCAGACCTCCCGTGCCCCGCGCGGCAACGACCAGTGGCTCAAGCAGTATTACTTTACCAGGGCGGCCTTCTCAGTGCTGTGGGTCGCGGCTGCGTTGACTGCCGGACGGCATTCCTTTGCGGTGGCTGCCGCACTGCTGATCATCTATCCCGCTTGGGATGCAATCGCGAACGTTATCGATGCCGCAAGGAGCGGTGGTCTTGCCGCCAACCGGAGCCAAGCGATCAACGTCGCAGCGAGCTCGGTTATGACGATAGCCGTGATCCTGGCGTTGACAATGAACATGAACTGGGTTCTCGGCGCTTTCGGTCTATGGGCGATTTTTTCGGGGCTGTTGCAGCTTGGAACTGCCGTGCGGCGTTGGAGAACGAGTGGAGGTCAGTGGGCAATGATTTTGAGCGGTGGCCAATCCTCTTTGGTCGGCGCACTCTTCATCTTTCAAGCGCAAATGCCGCAGGAACCTTCTATCTCAACGGTTGCGGGCTACGCTGCCGTCGGGGCATTCTACTTTCTGGTTTCGGCAATTTGGCTGTCGATCGCCCTGTCGCGCCGCAGTACGCAACCCATCTCGTAAGCGCTACCTCGCGCCAATTAAACCGCTTGGAAGATATTCAAATGATGACAGATGATGCGGCAGGGCAACTTGCTTCCTATCGGAGGACCATCGACAACCTGGATTCAGCTCTCCTCTATATTCTGGCCGAACGCTTTCGCTGTACCGAGCAAGTCGGCCACTTGAAAGCTAAGCAGGCGTTGCCGGCAATCGATAATGAGCGAGAGCGACGCCAATTGGATCGACTGATGAGCATCGCTAGCGATGTTGGCCTCAGTGGGCACTTTGTCGAAGGGCTGATGTCAATGATCGTGGGTGCTGTGGTGGAGCGGCATAGGGAGATTGCGGCCAAGAAGTAAGTTGTCTGTCGCGCCTGTGCTACCGCAGCCGTGGATCGGCGGGGAAAATCGATCTACTTTGGGCGGCTTACCATGCAGCGGTATTTGTGAGGTGGTCCGAGACGGTCGCGATAAACGCCCGAAGACGCTGAAGACGTCGCAGGTCCCGGTGATATCCCATCCAGATGTCTCGCGCCGGCGGGGGCTTAGGTAGTTCCAGTCTGCGGATACCCGGGATCTGATTGCCCACGACGCGGGGCAGGACGGCGATCCCAACGCCCTGCTTGCACATTCGTGCCTGGACGTTTCGGTTGTTTGATCGCAGCACGGGTCTCGCGTTCGGGAAACTCTCGGCGAGCCAGGCTATGTCGGGGAATTGCCCTGTCGAAGTATCGTGGGTGATCAGCCGGAAACCTGTCCCGTCGCCATATTTAGGGTCAGACGACTCCTCGGCGATATAGACGTCGTATTCGAGCCTGAAGAGCCGCCGTTGAATGACATCTGCAGTGTCGAACGGAACGATGCGAAAGGCGACGTCGGCCTCCCTTTGGGCGAGGTTGAACAGGCGAGTGCCGGTCAGGATTTCGACGTCTACATTGGGGTAGGCTTTCGAGAATTCTGCCAAAATGGGAGGCAGGACATAAGCCCCGAACCAGTCTGCTGATGAGATGCGCAGATTGCCTTTGAGATTTTGCTCCTGCCCGGCGAGCCGGCGCTCCATGGCAAGCGCGCCTTCTTCCATCTGCTCGGCCAGGGCTATGACCCCATGGCCCTCCTCGGTCAGCACGAGACCGTCCGCGGTCCGCTGGAAGAGCGTGTGGCCGATCGCCTCCTCAAGGGCACGCAGCCGTCTGCCGACTGTGGGATGGCTTGTATGAAGAGCACGTGCAGCGCCGCCGAGCGTTCCGGATCGCGCAATCGCAAGGAAGATTTTTACGTCACTCCATTCCACGGCCAAGCCCTTACAAAAATGAACATTGAAAATACAAAACTGTCACTTCAAGTACAAATTTAAACATATAGATTCAAGTCAAATTTCGAAAACAAGCGGAGAAACGTCATGAGAACTTGGTTCATCACAGGCTGCTCGAGCGGCTTTGGACAACGGCTCGCGATCGCTGCAGCACAGCGGGGCGATCAGGTTGTCGCTACTGCCCGAAACGTCAACTCGATCGAAGAAATGGCTCGGCCATTCGACGGCCGTATGATCACCTTGCCGCTCGACGTGACGGATGCGGCGGCGGCCAATACCGCGGTCGCAAAGGCCGTCGAGACATTTGGGGGTTTTGACGTGCTGGTGAACAATGCCGGCTACGGACTGTTTGGGGCGCTCGAGGAGGGCACGCCCGAAGAATATCGACCGATGTTCGAGGTGAACGTTTTCGGTCTTATCGAAACCACCAGGGCAGCCTTGCCTGCACTGCGACATTCGGGCGGAGTGATCGTCAACATGTCTTCTGGTGCAGGGATCGCGGGCAGTGGCGGCGCAGCATATTACAATGCAGCCAAGTTTGCGGTTGAAGGGGTTTCCGAAGCACTCTCCGGCGAGCTGAAGCCGTTCGGCATCCGAGTGCTGATCGTCGAGCCTGGGCCATTTCGGACCGACTTCCTTGGACGTTCGATCACGATGGCGGCCAAAGAGATGCCGGAATACGCCGCAAGTTCGCGCAGGCATTATCGCGAAACCAATAACGGCAAGCAGGCAGGCGATCCCGACAAGGCGGTTGCAGCGATCCTGAAGGCGGTCGATGCGGATGACGCTCCGCTTCATCTGCCGCTCGGCCCGGTCGCGCATTCGATCGCTGAGCGGAAGTTGGCTTCGTTTCGCCGTGATATCGACACCTGGCGCGACATCTCGATCGCGACCGATTTCGATCAGCCCTGAGCTGATCGTTAGCTCTCTTTAACCTCAACATCGACGGAAAAGAGTTATGATCCCAACATTGGAAGGGTTTGCCCAGCAGCTGGTGCCGGTCAATGGCATCAAGATCAATGCCGTCACGGGGGGCTCCGGCCCACCGATCCTCCTGCTTCACGGTTGGCCGGAAACCTGGTGGGAATGGCACCACGTCATGCCGCTGCTGGTCGAAGATTTTAGCGTGGTGGCAATTGATCTGCGCGGTGCGGGTTTTTCCGACTGCCCGCTTGACGGCTATGACAAGGCGACGATGGCGCGCGATGCGCACGAAGTAATGCTCGCCCTTGGGCATAATCGCTATGCCGTGTGTGGCCATGACATTGGCGGAATGGTCGCATTGACGCAGGCCGCTATCTATCGAGATTCGGTTACTCACCTTGCTGTCCTCGATGTTCCGCTTCCTGGCTGGAGCCAATGGGAGGCGACGACGGCAAAGATCTGGCACTTCGCGTTCCATGCTAATCGGGATCTTCCGGAACGCCTGATTTATGGCCGCGAATATGACTATGTTTCGGCCTTCATGGCGGAGCGGTTTTACGATCACAGCACCTTTAATCCTGAAGACGTCGACATCTATGCGAAAGCCATGGCCCTCCCTGGCCGCACGCGCGGTGGCATGGAATGGTACCGCACACTGACCGCCGACCATGCGGCCGCGCTCGAGTACAAGAAGCGACCGCTTGAGATACCCGTTTTAGGTCTCGGCGGGGAGCAGCGTTTCGGTGCTCATATGGTCCCGATGCTCGAGGAGTTCGCCACAGATGTTACGGGCGGGTCGATTGCCCGCTGCAGTCACTATGTGGCTGACGAGCGCCCGGATGAAGTGGCCGCTGCTCTCATCGATTTCCTCAAGGCCAAGTGAACTCTGCGATCCGGGCAAATTGGGCCCGATCGCGTTCATCGATTCAACAAGAAAGGAAAACTATAATGACCGCACCTCAAATTCGCGGCGTCAACCATATCGGCATCACGGTGCCCGACATCGAAGCGGCAAAATCGTTCCTTGTGGAAGCTTTTGGTGGCCAGGTGATCTATCAGTCCTTCGGACCTCAGGATCCTCCACGGCAGGGAACCGAATTCGAACGGGCCACGGGCGCATTCCCTGGAACGGTGATCCGTGCACAGGCTATGGTTAAGATCGGAACCGGCCCAGATATTGAGCTCTTCGAAATGCACGGCCCCAAACAAGCGCAGCCGGTTACACCGAGCGACTTCGGCATTACGCATTTTGGTGTCTATACCCACGACATCGACGCATCGGTTGAGCGCTTTAAGAAAGCCGGCGGAACAGCCCTTACCGCGCCACGCGCTATTCCCTACGCAACCGAACAAGGTCCTGGAAACAAGGTCTGCTATTGCCGCACGCCGTGGGGCACGATGATTGAGTTTATCACTACGCCTGATCGCATGGCCTATCATGACCAGACGGATCTGCGCAGGTGGCAGGACGAGGATTGAGTGTGAGCTTTGATACCTCGTTATCCCGCCGCAGCCTCCTGTCGCTTTCGGCGATCGCTGCGGGCTCGGCCCTGGCAGGATGCGCCTCCACCGCTGGCACGGGCCGGATGGTGGGGCGACAGTCGACGCCTCTCCAGGATTCGATCGGCCCTGTCCACATCGCACCTGCACCGACAGATTCCGAATTGGCCCTCATGTACGGTCCTATCGAGGATGGCGGCTTTCTGATCCCGGCGGTTCCCTACAAGCAGATCGATCCGCGCTACTATCGTCAGCAGGTCCTCGACCCGACTGGCGAAGCGCCCGGAACGATCGTTGTCGATACCCCCTCGCGCTTCCTCTATCTTATTCAGCCGGGAGGAACCGCAATGCGCTATGGGGTCGGCATTGGGCGCGACGGCTTTGCCTGGCGGGGCAACGGCGTCATTCAGTGGCGTCAGAAATGGCCGCGTTGGAAACCGCCGAACGAAATGGTCGCACGTCAGCCGGAGCTCGCCAAATACTCGATCGAGAACGGCGGCATGGAGCAGGGCCTGAAAAATCCGCTCGGTGCGCGAGCGCTCTACATCTTCTGCGGCGGCCGGGACACACTCTATCGTCTGCACGGCAATCCGCAATGGCGCTCGATTGGCAAGGCCGTTTCGTCCGGCTGTGTGCGCTTGCTCAACCAGGACATTATCGACCTCTATGAACGGGTGCCGATCAAGGCGCCAATTGTCGTCAAGCAGTAAGCGCAAGCGATCACGACCGTCTCTCGTTGGATAGAGGAGAGACATGTCCTTCAGGCGATTTCAAAGCCTCAGTTAATCCACGCACAAAACTCAAGGAACTACCGACCATGTCGAACTTCAGTAAAGTGGCCGTTTGCCTCGTTGCCGCGCTTTTGTCTTCCGTTGCCGTACCAGCCCCAGCCTTAGCGGACGCGCGCAACATCGTCCTTGTCCATGGCGCGCTCGTGGATGGTTCGGGCTGGCGCGGCGTTTATGACATCCTGACCCGCGACGGCTACAATGTCAGCATTGTCCAGCAGCCGCTGACAAGCCTCGACCAGGACATTGCAGCCACGATGCGCGTAGTCGATCAGCAGGACGGAGATGTCGTTCTCGTCGGTCACAGCTACGGAGGCACGATCATCACGGCAGCAGGTGATGATCCCAAGGTCAAGGCACTTGTTTATGTCGCAGCGCTCCAACCTGAAAAAGGTGAAAGCACGGCACAATTGCTCCAGTCTATGCCGTTACCCACCAAGGACATTAAGCCGTCGAAGGATGGGTTCCTTCTTATCGACCGGGCAAAGTTCGCTGCGGATTTCGGGGCAGATCTGCCCAAGGATCAAGCCGAGTTCATGGCCCGGTCGCAAATGCCTGTCGCCGTCGTCGCCACCGATACACCGGTTTCGGCCGCAGCTTGGCACGAGAAGCCCAGCTACGCAATTGTAGCGAAGGACGATATGACGATAAACCCCGACTTGGAGCGCTGGATGTACAAGCGTGCCGGTTCAACGGTGACAGAGGTAGAGGGCAGCCACGCTATCTACATCTCTCAGGCGGCTGCAGTCGCAAAGGTTATCGAGGAAGCAGCCAAAGCCGCCAAGTAGCGGCATGCATTCTGCAAAAGCCGCTTGTCTCGATGAACTTGCTAGCTGCGTCCCGTCTGGGACGTGGCGCAGCTGTTTTGAGACATGTACCTGCGCGTGGGAGCGAGCCGTGCAAAACGCAGCCGTCCTTGGCTCAACGATGAAGAGCGTCATCGGCTGAGTTGGCCTGACGCCATGTACAGATGTCACTCCGGCGGGCGAAGTGAAGGACTGTCCGACGTCGCTGGTCGTTTGTACTTTTCATCCAGCAGCGCTTGAAAATTCGCGACGCATATATCAGTGCCGCTAGCAACCACCAACGATTGCGAGGACCACTATGGATCGAGAGATCATCATACCCGACGAGATGCAGGAGATCGTCAGTCGAGCAGGCTACGCTCCCGCGGTTAAAGTCGGAGACACAATTTACGTTGTCGGCCAAGTTGGGCGGACCAAGGATCTCAAGATTATTCACGATCCTTTAGAGCAATTCAGAGCGATGTGGGACAATTTACGAATTGTCCTCGAAGCCGCTCATTGCACGTTCGATGACATCGTGGAAATGACAAGCTATCACGTCGAAATGTCCAAGCACATGGACGTGTTCCGGACTGTCAAAAACGAGGTGTTTCCGAAGGGAACCTATGCGTGGACGCGGATAGGTGTCTCTGAGCTCGCGCACCGGGGACTCCTCGCTGAGGTGAAATGTGTTGCCGTAAAGCGATGATGGAACCTATGTGTCGCGAACGAACCTTTCCACGCTGAGCATAAAAGTTACAGCAGCTTAGTGTATCGGAGGCGGTGGACTTTGGTTCGAATCTATTCAAGGCGAACCAGCGCGACAGGAAGACGGGCGCATCCCAGCCCCTTGCGATGAAAGGAATAAGCTGGGTCCCGCCCCACCTCGTCCTCTTTGAAGAAGCCGGTATTGGTGTCCTTCTAGTACTCATTTCATAAGATTTGCAAAGAGCTCTGGTGCGGTTCTTCGAGCCTATGTTATTATGTGTACCATGAGTGCACCGAAAGGAATAAAGCTAAAGAATGTCTTGGAAGCCGTTCCGGCAGGCTTTGTCGCGGACGCACATTGGCTAAACAGTCAAGACATCAGCCGCTTCCTCACACGAAAGTATGTTGAGAGCGGTTGGCTGGAGCGCCTCGAGCGCGGCGTCTTCCGTCGCCCGGCGCCGCAGCCAGCGCCGCTCGACTGGCGGACCTGCCTACTCTCGCTCCAGCGCATCATGAGCTACAAGATCCATGCCGGTGGCATCACTGCCCTCGGCGACCAGGGATATCGTCACTACTTGCCTTTGGAAGCTCCCGCACCTGTGTGGCTCTATGGCGACGATATCCCGTCATGGCTACCGCGCTTGAAACTCGACGCGCCCCTAATCACCCGCCGCACGTCCCTGTTCACCGATCCAGATTTAGGCCTCATCGAGAACAAATCTGCCAGCGCTCTTACGACGCCTTGGGGCTGGGCGCTTAGAATGTCGTCACCGGAGCGCGCCTTACTGGAAGTCCTTGACGAACTACCCGCCCATGAGAGCTTCCACAATCTCGACATGGTATTTGAAGGGTTGGCCACGCTCAGTCCGCGCCGCTTGACGGCACTGCTGCAGAGCTGTCGGAAGATCAAGGTTAGACGCCTTTTCTTCGTGTTCGCCGACCGCCACAAGCATTCTTGGCGCGAACGTCTCAATCCCGATGACCTCAAGCTGGGCACGGGGGACCGCGCCCTCGTGAACGGCGGCAAAATCCACCCCCGCTACCGCATCATGGTTCCCTCGGAGTTCGTCGAAACCTCAACTGGAGCTTCCGATGGCCCGTGAACCCTATGCCGCCCAGGTCGCGCTGTTGGTGCGGCTTCTCCCCTTTATCGCAGCTGAGAAGGTCTTTGCGCTGAAGCGCGGAACTGCATCAATCTGTTCTATCGCGACATGCCTCGGCCCTCGGTTGATATCGACCTCACCTATTTGCCGGTCCGGGACCGCGCGGAGAGTCTGGCCGAGATCGACGAAGCGCTGGACCGCATCACCGCCGCCGCCAACGATTGGCGTATTAGAGCTCTATCTTGAGGACCGAGCCAAGGTCAGTATCATGTGGCCAACAAGTCGGCATCTCTCGCCTAAACTGCGCGCTTTTTTAGACTTCGCGAGTAAGGAACTATCCATGATATTATCGATGTCTTGAAAGTTTAGTGAGCGCTCCGTCATGCAGAACCCCCTACGGGTTACTCGCGCGCGGCATGCCACCGCGACACTTCCGATAACCGCTCCTTGTCCATGTCGATGGTAAGAGAAGCCTTTGCCCGGTCGAATGCCAGCCGAGCCTGTTTCAGTGCCGCAGCCTTGAAGGCATCGTCCCCCATAAGAGCAAGGGCGGCCAAAGTCTTCTGCATGCGCAATTGCACTTCGATCAAGCCAGCGCCGTCCCGCGCCATCAGCATGAACGCATCCTCAAAAAGATCATCCGAATTGAGTGGTGGCACATGAACACGCGGATAGTCCGGCTCATAATCACTATCTTCGCGTTTGCTCGCGCTCCAAAGACTTAGCAGGCGCGTGTTGCGACCAATGACGTCGATCGCGGTGCCTGGATCGTTCGTGGCCGGCGAAAGTGCGCGTGAGCCGATCTCACTCATCACCGCCAATCCGAAACGTGGATCTTGATCAAAGGATCGCTCATCTCCGACAGTGAACGCAGCTCGTACTCGCTCCACAGCAGCATCTGCGTCCTCGATTTCCCCATCTGCGATCCAGGCAAGAGGCGTATGCGGATAGACGAAGGTGCCGGGAACGGCGTTGACATACAGATCTTTGTCATACTCTTCAGAGAGCCGGGCAAGTGCGGGTATGTCCACATGCTGGATATACCCGATCGTGTCAGTCGTCACCCGAAAGGAGGCTGGCGGATCCTGCGCATCAGCACTCCGCAAAGGTACCCCGCCAAGACAAGGCTGTCTTAGCCGACTCTCAAGAGCTTCACGTGTCGCCTCCTCTACCCTGTCGGTCGTTTCCCCAACTCGGCCAAGCCGAGTCAGATGATCAATCCATCGCAATAGAGAGATTACGACAAGCGCGATGACGGCGATCGTCACGATGAAGAGAACAACCCGCCCACGTTCGCCATAGGCTCCCGTTCGAAGGACGATCAGGCCGACGATGCCAAACAGAAAAGAACCGATGAACGTCGACAGAACCGTTTGCGTCAGCCGGTCCTCAATCAACAACTTCGTCGCACGCGGCGTGACATTGTTCGTCGCGGAGCCATAGGCGGAGACCATAATGCTCAACGAAAACGTCGTAACGGCGAGCATGCTTGAGGCAATTATCGAAAGAATGCTGTCGACAGCATCAGCTCCGATACTACCCGGCATATCCCACGGGATATACCTCTCCGCGACAGCGGCGAGAATGGCAGCGAAGACGCCTAAAGCGCCGATCAATGTGGCCCGAACCCACAGCCGCCGCGTCAATTGCACCATCAACCATCGCCATTTTGGCATTTGTTCCCCTCTCGCAGACTGCAACTCAGAGGAATATTTAACGGGAAAAAACCGCTTTCAAAATATTAATTGACGACGCCGCTCCAATCTGGAGCTAGATAAGCCTTCGTTCTTGCAAATCGAGCTAAAAGGTCATTTCGATTTTTTGAAAGATGATGCTTCGTCCCGGTCACGTAGACTTGTGCTCCACGGTCCTGCGGGGCGGCGGTATCGGAGATGAGCGCAGTGTACTGTTTTCTGCGGACGAGGAAGTTGTGACACTTTCTCATACTGCGCTTGATCGCGGTATATTTGCGCGGGGTGCGCTGGCCGCCGCGCGATGGCTCCCTGGACGAGCGCCAGGCGAATACTACATGCGGGGCTCTGTTGCAAACATTTCGATTGTCTGTGAAGAGACCTTCCTACACCTCAGTCACGCGGTTTTGGCGTCGAAATTCTGCGCGAGGAGGGCCATGACCTCGGTGAGTGCGCTCGGCCCAATCCCGAGGGCTCGTTCAACGATCCGTGCTTCTCCGCGAACGTCGCCTGTCAGGTTGAAAATGGCTGCCTGCCCCTTGCGCAAAGCCCGCATGACCTCGAAACCTTTATTCGTCGGATATGCCGTTTTCAGCGTCTTGAATCCCCTCACAGGCCTGATCAGTTGCTTGAGCTTGCCGTGATCTGCTTCAACGACATTCTTCAAGTATTTGACCTGCCGGTGCACGAGCTCTTCTGGACACTTGCCTTCGGCCTTCAATTCCGAAATCGCAATCCCGTAGGTCGGCGCCTTGTCAGTGTTGATGACCGTTGGCTTTTCCCAATCCTTCAAGCCATTTAGTGCCTTTCCCAGGAATCGCTTGGCTGCTTTGGCATTGCGCGTCGGCGACAGATAGAAATCGATCGTGTTGCCGAACTTATCGACGGCTCGATACAGATATGTCCATTTACCTCGAACTTTCACATAGGTCTCATCGACACGCCAACTCGTCGATTGAGGACGGCGCCAATGCCAGCGAAGCCGTTTCTCGATTTCCGGTGAGTATTTCTGGACCCAGCAATAGATCGTGGAATGATCGACGGACACACCGCGTTCGCCCATCATCTGTTCGAGGTCGCGGTAGCTCACTCCATAACGGCAGTACCAGCGCACGGCCCACAAGATCACGTCGCCCTGAAAATGACGCCATTTAAAATCGCTCATCAAAAGTCTCGCAGAAAATCATCAGCGCTCTTTCTGGCATCAGCGTATTTCTTGCAACAGGGCCACTTATACCAGGTTTTTATCCTCCCGGTGGCCAGGATTCCGCTCAGGGGGAAGGAAAGATCGAGGTCAAGGGGATAACTGGCTGGCTCGTGGACGGAGCGTCGGAAGTGCGGGACGTTGAAACGAGCACGGAAGAATCCCGAGCCATGCTTTACCTTGGCCTGAAATAGGCACGATCGCTCCATCCCTTCAGTCAGCCAGCACAGACTGTAGGGCGGTCGGCGTCGACATGATCGAGGAGGGGTACGACCTCGTTATTCGCGTCAACCCGGCTTCGGACGAAAGCCTCGTCGGTCGAGCCTTTCTGCATGACCGTCTGGTTGTCGTGGCACGTCCCGATCTCGCCCGCCCCAGTGGCGGTCGGTCAGCTCGGGCTGTGGTCAGGGGAGGGGCAGGTGCGGAGACCTGGAATGTCATGACCTCCAAGGGGCCAACAAAGATCAGGATCGATCCCGTCCTCGTCCTGTCGTCCCTCATCATGGTTCGTGACGCGGTGAGGGCAGGCGTCGGCGCTGCACGCCTTCCGATCTCGCTGGTAAGCCGCGATCTAGCCGCCGGCACCTTGATGCACTGGGGGGACGTCGAGAATTCCGAAATCGCGCTTTGGGCGCTTTACCCATCGCGGCGTCTCTTGAGCGCGCGGGTTTCTGCCTTCCTCGATTTTCTGAATTAGGCCTTTCCCAAGGGAACACCTGAAGAGCTGGCCGCCTATATCGGCGGGTAAGGTTCGGAAGCGTTAAGCTGCAGCAACTGCCCGCGAATAGACGCCGGGCGGCATTCCCACATGCCGATTGAAGGCGACGCTGAAGGCGCTGGTCGATCCATAGCCGACGCGCTCGGCAATGTCCGCTATGGGTATATCCTCGCGGAGGAACTCCTTTGCCAGTGCCATACGCCATCCCGTTGCGTATTCCATCGGTGCTACACCAACTTCCTTGCGGAAACGATCGAAGAAGGTCGAGCGAGACATGGCAGCCTCCTGAGCAAGCGTCTCCACCGTCATGCTACGACCTGGATCTGCGTGTATCCGGCGCAAGGTCGGCGCCAGCAGCGGATCGGCCATGCCACGCAGGAGACCCGGCGGCGCCTTGGCGCTTGCTGCCGATCGTATCGCGTCGATGAACAACACATCGAGCAATCGGTGGAGGACCATTTCGCGCGCGGCACGATCAGCCCTCGTCTCCTCGTTGATCATTCGGACGAGAGCGATCACTCGCTCTTCACCATGAACTTGGATGACTTCAGGCAGCAGAGATACGAGAAGGGCTTTGTCATCCGAGCCGAAAGTACAATGCCCGACCAGCGCCTTAATCTCCACCGGCGCTTCCGGGTCGCCCAGGCGAAAGACGCCGGGGCTGGTTTCCAGACGTTGGGGAAGTGCGCCGCGCGGTGGCGGCTCCATGCTGCTCATCGTGAATGAGAAGATCTTTGGGACGAGGACGAAGTCACCCTCAGTGAGCACCATTGGCTCACGACCGGCAATCGTCATAAGGCAACGGCCTTCGACCACGGCGCAGTAGAAGGGGCTTCCGACGTCTGTACGCTCAACGAGCCACCGACCGCCGCCCGTCACCAGCTTTGATATCGACGGGCTCGGCTTCAACAAGGAAACAACTTCGGCAACCGGATCGGTCATCAATTCGGACTTCCGCTAAACAATCTCGGACATGCGCATATAGCAGGTCCGGTTGATCAGGTCCATCTTCAGCCTTGTTAAATGTCAGGAGACGGAACATGCCAAAGATCCTCATTACCGGTTGCTCGTCCGGTTTCGGCCTCGCCATCGCACAAAAATTCTTGAACACCGGGTGGGACGTCGTCGCCACCATGCGCACGCCGCGAAGCGACCTTCTTCCTTCGAACGACAGGCTCGAAATCCTGCAGCTGGATGTCACCAGCGCGGACAGCATTGCTGAGGCGGTCAAAACCGCCGGCACGATCGATGCTCTGGTCAACAATGCCGGGGTCGGCCTGCTCAATGTGCTTGAAGGTACGGAGATGTCGAATATTCGCGAACTGTTCGACACAAACGTCTTCGGTGCGATGGCGATGTCAAAAGCTGTCTTTCCGCAGATGCGGTCCCGTCACTCAGGCGTCATCGTTAACGTCAGCTCGACCGTCACGATAAGGCCGTTGCCCGCGCTTTCGGTTTACAGCGCCAGCAAGGCAGCGCTCAATGCCTTCACGGAGAGCCTCGCGCTCGAGGCGGCGCTGTTTGGCATCCGCGCTAAACTCGTCCTACCTGGCTCTGCACCGACGACCGGCTTCGGTAAGAATGCTGTCTCGCGCATGGGCATGGAAATCCCCGAGCCTTACCAAGCCTTCGTCCAGGACTACCTGACGAAGTTGAGATCCGGGACTGAAGTCACGACGCCGGATGAGGTCGCAGAGGCTGTCTGGCGGTCTGTGACAGAGAGCGATGCGCCAATGAAGATCCCGGCCGGAGCGGACGCGGAAACCTCATATCGCGAAGCCGGTCATTCGCTCGCATAACATCATCACCCAAATCAACCTTTAAAGGTCCAGACCCATGAATAATCTGATCAATCTCGCGATGCATATTCCGACACCTGAGGCCGCTCTCACCGTAGCCTACACGCCGATCCGTCTTTCGATGCATGGCAAGCAGGCGCATCGCCTTCACATATTGCATGGGACTTGAGCCTGTCAGCTCCTTGAAATGAACATGGTAGGAAGGAACGCTCATGCCCACCGCTCTGGCAAGGTCCGCGACGGTGATTTCAGAGCCGTAGTTTTTTGCGCAGCCATGCCAGGCTCTCGACCAGTTTTCCCGACGTCCCTTTCCGCTGCAGGGCGGCGATCACTGCGCCGCCTTGCGGCCCAGACATGACCCGGTAATGCAACTCACGCAGGATGGAGTCTCCAAGGACGGCAACCTCAACCGGACTGCCGAGCACCGTCAGCAAGCGCAGCAGGACGTCTTCGATACTGCTATACATCCTGCTCGAGAAGAGCCCTTTTGGCTTGACGCGTGCTGGACCGGCGAGTTTTTCGAGCTGCGTGGCGATCTCGGCCGCCATCTGCATGTCGAACTCTAAATAGACCGCGAGCAGTGGCCGCCGTGCACTGGCTGTAGATGTCATCCTAAAGGGAACGGGCACCGAAACGGCAAGATAGTGGTCTTCGTCGTAGAGGTAGATTTCCCCGTCACTATCGCCTTATGTCAGGCCTTCACCCCGTGCAGGATGAGGCGTTATCCCTTTATCCCGCTCGCCGCGATACTGGAGATGAACAGCCTCTGCAGGCAGAGATAAAAGATCAGCACCGGCAGCGTGATGATGGTGAGATAAGCCATCACCTCACCCCAGGGTGTGTTGAGCTGGAAGAAATATTGCAGCCCCACCATCACCGGCCTGTATGCCTCGGACTGGGTAACGAGAAGCGGCCATAGATATTGCTGGCTGTACATGACGAGAAACTTCAAGATCGCAGCCGTTGCGATGACCGGGCCGCTGAGCGGCATCACCACCTGTGCGTAGATCCGTAGCCAGCCGGCTCCGTCGATGCGCGCCGCCTCCAGCAACTCCTTCGGCAAATCCTTGAAATATTGCACGAAGAGGAAAATCGTCAGCCCGTCCGCTATCCATGGAATGATCTGCACATGCCACGAATTGAGCCATCCCCAGGTAAACCCGCTGCTGCCGATCCATGGCAGATTGTTGACTTCCAGCAGCAGCGGCACGGCAATGGTTTCAAAGGGAATGATGAGGGTGGCGAGGATGACCGAGAAGAGCACATCCTTGCCACGCCAGTTCAAAAAGGTGAAAGCGAAGGCGGCAAGCGAGCCAAGCAGCAGGGCGAGAAAGACGGTGACGCCCGTTACCAGCACCGAGTTGAATATGAAGGTCGCAATCGGCGCGCGGGCAAAAGCCGCGGTGTAGTTTTCAAGCGAAAGGTCTCCCACCGGCAGGAAAGCCCGTATCGAGGTCGCATCACTCAGCAACTGGTCGTTCGGTTTCAGTGACGAGAAGCCCATGAAGAGCAGGGGCAAAATGAAGATCGCCGCGAAAGCTAGCATGAGCACATAGTTGCTGATGAGAAAAGCAAGGCTTTTGCGTTGTCCGGCCTGCATCATTGTTTCTCCCTTGTCAGGTATCGCTGGGTTAGCGAAATGCACAGGACAAGCAGGAACAGGACGACCGAGATTGCCGAGCCTGCCGCGATGTCCTGCTGTCGGTATCCCCTCTCGACCGCCTGATAGACGATGCTTTGCGTCGAATCGCGGGGTCCGCCCTTGGTCATCACATCGATCTGCGCAAAAAGTGCAAAAGCCTGCATGGTAATGACGATGATAATCAGCACGGCCGTGTTGCGCAGCAGCGGCCAGGTTATCATGCTGAATTTCTGCCAGCGGCTCGCGCCTTCGATATCAGCCGCCTCGTAAAGATCCGGAGAGATCGTTTGCAGGCCGGAGAGCCATATGACCATATGGAAACCGACGCCCTGCCAGACTGACATCACTAGAATGGCCCACAGGGCGGTATCGGTTCTGCCCAGCCAGTCGACTGGCTGGAACAGCCCGAAGCTCATGTAACTCAAAAGGCTGTTCAGGAGCCCGTTATCCGCCGCATAGATAAACCGCCAGAGCAGCGCCACCACCACCACCGACAGCACCACAGGCATGAAGTAGATCGCTCGGAAAATCGTGACGCCGGGAATCTTCTGGTTCACCAACAGGGCAAGAAACAACGCAAGTGCTGCCTGAACCGGCGCAACGACCGCCACGAAGGAAAGCGTATTGACGAGCGCTGTCAAAAACACGGCGTCGCGCGCCAGAATGACGATCTGGTTCTCGCCCCAGGTGAAGCTCTTATATTCCCGCATCCCCTCCAGATGGGGATAGTCGGGATTGTTGCGGGTGAAATTGCGAATTCGCGGATAGGAGATGGCGCCATCCGCACCCTGCTTGAGGCTCCCATCCGCCTCCCTTTCCGGCTCGAGCGTCAGCACGCCTATACCCAGCAGCCGGGTGTAGTTTTCAACGCCGACAAACTCGGTGGGATTGGGAGATGTCAGCCGCTGGTTGGTGAAGGAAAAACCGAGCCCCAGCAGAAAGGGCGTGATCAGGAACAGCCCGATCAGCACCATGGCCGGTCCAGCCATGAACCAGCCGGTGAAACCGTCCCGGGTCAGTTTCCCCTTTGAGGAAAAGAGCGCCATCGATCACATGCCCCTATTTGGGTTGGTAACCGGAATTACGCTCTATATTATTGTTTATCTCGTCGGTTGCATTGTCCAGCGTATCGGCCACATCCGCGCCATTAGCAATGTCGGACACGGCCTTGGAAAAGACCGGAGAGATGAAGGCGTAAGCTGGCGTCACCGGGCGTAATGTTCCCTGACGCTTGGAGAGCTCGAAGAAAACCTCGAGCGGGCCGCCCTGCTTGTAATTCTCCGTCATCTGGGCCGCCGAAGATGTGGCCGGTATCAGGCCGATCGCGTCGGAGAACTGCGCGAGATATTTGTCCTGTATGGCGAATTCAATAAATGCGGATGCGCCTTCGGGATGTTTGCTGGTGGCCGACACGCCAAACTGCCAGGACCCGGCGCCGATCTTCGGACCGTTCCCGAAATCAGGGGCCGGCAGGAACAGCAGGTCGTCTCCATATTTCTCCAGAGCCTTCACCGCAACCCAGTTGCCCATCCATTGGAGGGCGTGGCGGCCCTCCAGAAATCCGGTTTCATGGTCGGCAGGCGACTGCGATGTTCCGGGTGCGAGCTTCTTCTGGAACAGGAACTGCCACCATTCTCCGAACTTGATGGCACTGTCTCCGTTAAGGACGTTCTCGGCGGTTTGATAATTTTCCTTGTCGATCAAGCTGCCGCCGAAGCTTTCCAGAAACGGGCTGAAGGCGTAGCTGTACCATTCGGTTTTATCGGCCATGCCGAGGTCGATCGCATAGTCGAACTTGCCGCTGGCCGCGAGCTTTTCGAGCGCTGCATTAAATTCTTCGCCGTTCCATGGCTTGTCCAGCGTTGGAATGCGAATGCCATTTTCATCGAGAATGGATTTGCGGGCAAATACCGCGACGGCTGCATCCCACAGGCCCACTGAATAGAGCTTGTCCCCCCATTTTCCCACCGCACCTGGCAGGAAGTTCGCAAGCTTTGCCTCGTCGATCTGCAACGGTTGCAGATAACCGGACCATGCCCAGTTCGGCATGTTCGGCCCGTCGACATCCAGAATGTCAGGCAGCTTGTTGGAGAGCGCAGCGGCGGTGACGGATTCGTTATATGCACTCTGAGGAAATTCCTGCAGCGAGACTCGCCAGTCTGACTGGGACGAATTGAAGTCTTCGATAATGCCCGCCAGGATCTTGCGTTCTTCAACATTGCCAGCACCGTGATACCACATCGTGAGATCGGTTTGCGCGAGTGCGGTAGTGGAAAAAAACATCGACAGGGCAGCTGCCGCCCCCGCAAAAATGGCTTTCGTGGTCATAGATGGTTCTCCTCCTGAAGAAGGGTAACTTCACCACCTACAGATTGTTCCGAAGAAAATTTGCGTTCTGGCATTGCGCCGTCCCGAGAACGCGACCGGCAGAAGCTTTCCAAGCATGAACATAAAGGAGAAACGACAAGGGGCCGGGCCAGTCTATACGAAGATCGATTTTCGCCAGGATCGCGCCCTGGATTTCAGGCGGCCGGGGTGTTCCACGACCAACGTTCGGTTAGTGTTGGCGCAATTTGACAAGGGTATCCAGCGCTATCCGGCCACCGCCATAGACAACGAGGGTCAGCGCCATGGCGGCCCAGGGCAGGTGGAAATTGGCCCAGCCATCCGGAACGGTTAGCTGGATCACCGCCGTCATCAACAGCAGACCCAACGCGGCGTAACGGGTGAAAAGGCCAAGAACCAGCAGCACGGGCAGAACGAGTTCGGCAATGCCTGAGGCCGCCGCCATGACCAGCGGCATAGGGTAGGGGATCAGGTTGCCGAAGATATGCAGCCTGAATTCCTGTTCGAACAGATATCTGGCGCCAGTTGATAACGTCAGAAATCCGTCCCATTTGGTCAGTCCCGATTTAAAGAACGGAATTGCCAGGCCAAACCGCAGCGCCAAAAGCGGCAATGATTGTGGAATGGAGGCGAGCAGGCATTCGGCGTGGCGATGAAGTGCTGCAAGCGCACCGCCTAGGCTGCGTGCGGAGGCAAGTTCTGTGGTCATGGAAGGTCCCCTTCACGGTGTTCAACGGCGCTGAAAGCGCCAAGGCTGATCAGGCCAATCAAGGCCGATCCGAAATCAAACGAAGATGTTGCGGCCAAGGCCGTCTCAGCCGCTTCGCCAAGGCTTGCGCCGGCAAAGAGACGCGCCGCGAAAGCAACATCTGCTGATGGCAGGACGTTGATCTCGACCTGCATGGCCGGCCGCACAACAAGCACTGTTTCGGCTCGCCAGTCGACAGGCGGCGTCACGGTTTCGCCTTGGTGGGCGTTCCAGATGCTGCCGGCCGGAAACGGCGATTGCACAAGCCGGGCCGAAGGATGCGGGATAAGCACCCTATCGAGAAGGTGTTCGGGTGAAAGGGCGGCGAGTTGGGGGACTTCGAGCGGCGCTCTGTCTGCCGCGTGATAGGCCGTGCTCCACGCCGCCTCGATCCGCGCCACATCCGCGAGATAGGCGAGAGACGATGCCGGCGGGAACGTCGCAACAAAATCCGGGAAATCGTCGCCGTACTGCATGATGAGCGGTGAGGCCGGTTTGCGGTCGGCGGCATAGGCACGGGCCATTCCGGCAAAGAACTCAACGCCAACCAGCCGCTTCGTCACTGGAAAACGTTGCCCCAACGCCGTTGTCAGCCCGACATAGACGTTGTTGCGATAGACGGCAAAACGCGAGGGATCGGCAGCACCGCGCGCGGTGGTGATACCGGGGGGTAGCGGTTGGCCCGGATCGAGCAGGGCGCAGGCAAAGGCGCCTTGGCTTTCGTAAAACCGCATTGTCACGCCGCCTGGCTGGAGCGGCTTTTCAGGGTCGCTTCGTTCAACAGGATGTCAGCGCGCACCGCTTCTGCCTGAAGCGTCGCAAAGTCTGGCACGGCGTTGTCCCATTCGATCAGGGTTGGCAAAGCGCCGCTGCGCGATAGCGTGTGCCGGTAAAGCTCCATCACATCGGATCTGACGGCGGTGCCGTGGGCATCGATCAGCAGCCGGTCTCCAACGCTGTCGATGGTCTCGTCATAACCGGCAAGGTGGATTTCACCCACCAGTTCGACGGGGAAACGGTCGATATAGGCGACCGGATCGAGGCGATGGTTCACCGCCGAGACTATGACATTGTTCACATCGAGCAACAGGCCGCATCCGGTTCGGCTGGCAATGGCGGTGAGGAAATCCACCTCATCGATGGTGCTTTCTGAAAACAGCACATAGGTTGACGGATTTTCAAGCAGCATTTGCCGGCCCAGGCATTGCTGGGTCTCATCGACATGGTCGGCGACACGCGACAGGGTTTCGGCCGTGTAGGGCAAGGGCAGAAGATCGTTGAGGAAACCGGTGTCATGGGTCGACCATGCCAGATGCTCCGAAAAGCTCTGTGGCCGGTAACGATCGATAAGGTCGCGAAGCCGTCTCAGATGCCCGGTGTCGAGGTCACGGGCCGAACCGATCGACAGGCCGACGCCATGCAGCGACAGGGGATAAAGCGCTGCAACGGCTTCAAGATAACGGTGCGGCGGGCCACCGGCGCCCATATAGTTTTCCGCATGGACTTCGAAGAAACCAATATCCGGTCTGGCGTCGAGAATAGTGTCGTAATGTTCGGGCTTGAGGCCGAGGCCAGCACGAGGTGGCAGGACGGTGGCGCGGTAGGCTGAAACGGTCATTGCTGGTCTCCCGGTTTTGACGGACGAGGGGGAGGCCCGGCAAGCGGGCCTCCGATGTCGCGGCTCAGCTTGTAGATGGCTCCAGCATGCCCTTGTGGCCATCCACGTTCATCGTGGTGCACGTGCCGGCGGGTACGGCCTTCCAGGCATTGCCCTGGTAATCCATGGTGGAGGTTCCGGCGCAGGTCGTGCCGGCGCCGGCAGCGCAATCATTCTGCCCCTTCAGGGCTATGCCGTAGCATTTCTCGTTTCCGGCCATCTTTTCCGGTGCCAGCGGTGCAGCAAAAGACACAGAAGCGACAGCGCTTGCGAGTGAGCCTGCCAAAGCGAGGGTGAGCGTGGAACGGTTCATAAATGATCTCCTCTTGGATGTCCGCAGACCGTTCATCGGCCGCGTATGGCTGTATTCGATCTTTCCGGGAGCGACGTTACAGCTTGAGGCGAACACGAACGCGTGACCGCAATCTGTGACTAACGATTTTCGTCTCAACGTTCGGCGCAAATCATCGCGTCCCGCAGAGGGCGTCGCTCGTCGCAGTATTAGATTTTTCCGTTCTCTCTACCGCGACTTGGTTTTCGTCGAGCAACTCGACATTGAAAAAATATCATGCCGTGATATAAATCGGTTGGGATACTCTATCATTCGGGGGGAGCAGATGAACGACGTCAGCGAGATTGCAAAATTGTCTTCGTTGCTTGAAACGCGACTTTTGCAACATGGCCTGATTGAAAGGCCGGGCGGTGCAGTTCGAACGCTACCCGCTGATTTTCTCGAAAAATTCGACGGGCTGATTGATAATACGGCGGAACTGGAAGGTCTTTTGCGGATCGGCTATGCGGCCAGACAGGGCGAAACCCTATCGGCTCCGGTCGCGAGCGCCGCACGATTTATGATTCAGGAAGTTTGTGAAGCCCTCTTCGACCGGAATGAACTGCAAGCGTTTCGCCGGACGCACTGATTGATGGGTGTGCGTGACATTTTGCGTTGCTCGGTTTCTCTCACCGTGGCTTTGGTCTTGTGCGCCCTGCTGAATTTGGCTAGTGCGCCAGCCGTTGCCCAGACTGACTGTGCCGTCGCGGCTGAAGCATTCATGCGTGGGACGGCGGACAGATTGCTGTCGGTAAGCTCCAGAGGCGATCAATGTGTCGTCACTTATCTCATGCATCGAAGAGACAAACGACCGATTCGGGTATCGAAGGACTTATCACTGGGAAAAACTGACATCCTTCAGGCCGGTGATGAGGAAGACTTCTTGCGAAATAAGAACGTCGATGAGTAGCTGGATTACGACTGCGCCACGTGGGATTGCGCGGCCGCCAGCCGGTTGATCAGCGATCATCCGCTTGGGAACTCCGGTGCGACCGGTTGTACCTCTTCAGTTTTGTCAATCGTGGTTGCCGGGCTGACATGGTTATCGTCGCTTGATCCCGACATGCGTGACGCGCAACACCTAAATGTGACCAAAAGGTGTTCGGCTCTGGCGGGCCGCGTCTGCCGGTTTATTTCATCCCGTGATATATTTTGCGGCTGTCGGCTGAGGAGGATGTGGTCGTGTTACATGCGGTGCCAAAAACAACTCGGATATTAGCTGCAATCAAGGTTGCTGGCCGCGCGCTCGATGAAACCTACGGCTGGCTGATCTTGTGGCTTCCAATCGCTCCGGTAATCATTGTTACCGGTGCAACGATGATTGCCTTGACTGGTGACAGTGTAACGCCACTCTGGTTAAGGCTGTTGGCGGGTATCGTCACCGCGACAAGTATTTTTGTCATTATATTTGGTGGATTTTTCAGCGCTTTGTTTTTCGCAGGGGCGCTGTGGCGACTTGCACGGTCACCTCAGCCTGGCAAAAAATCGACAGGCTCCGCTCAGTTGAAGCTCGGTCGATGGTTTTGGGTGTCGGGCACTGTATTGACATTGCTGTGGCTGATCCCATTTGCGATTACCATGGAGAATATCGCTTCAATGGTTATATCGTCCGCGGTCGTGACGCAGCCTTTAGGTTAGTTCGTTCAGATCGCGCAGTTTCCCAAGGGATTCGACAAGCAGGTCTTGATTGGCCAAAAGTCCCTCCAGATGTATTGTGGCAAGCGCTCGTAAAATGTGTTCGCCCCTTGGGGTGAGGCTAATCAAAATGCTCCTTTTGTCTCTCTGTGACGGTGTTCTTTCCACCAGCCCAGCCGCCGCCAACCGGTCGACCAATTGCACCGCCCCATGCGCCTGGATGAGCATCAGTTCCGAGAAATCCCGTATTCTCATTTTCCCTTCCGGTGCGGTCTTGATGACCAGCATGGCCTGGTATTGCTGAGAAGTGACGTCGGCTTTTGCGAGAGCAGCGTCACTGAGCGACAGGAAGCGCCGCATGGCAAGCCGAAAGCCGGCAAGTCCATCATATAGAGCAGAGGGCAGTTCGGCGTCTTCCGCGACATCTCCAGCGAGGCTCATTCGTAAAACCCTTCCAATAATTCACGGTTTGACACTACATTATTATGGTCCGATTTAGGAGGACTGTGCGCGCAGCGCACCCTATGAACACAGGTTCGAAATGGCTCGGGGGTCATTGTGGTTCCCGCGAACTCTAATCCGCCGTCCCGGCCATAAAAAGAAGGGCGGTTGCAAGAAGGCTGGTGGTGGCTTGGCGCCGAGCGACCGGTAGGGTCGCACCGAATTGTAGTTCCGCCCCGGTTTTCGATAACGATATCCGGGACCATGCCTTTAGGGATATCTATTCCAATTTGGCATCAACTTAGCATAATTCCTCACAACAATGGCTCATATTCACCTGTTATAGTGCGTTTTAAGAATGAAGTTGCATTATTTCAGAGGGCTACACCCGCATGTCCAACTATGTTTCCACCAGCGAGATCCGTGCCGCGTTTTCTAGCGCCATGTCAGAAATGTACCGTGAGGAGGTTCCTGCCTACGGCACGCTGATGGCACTCGTGGCACGCGTTAATGACGAGACGCTGGCTCAAAAGCCTGATCTCAACGAGCGCCTTTCGGCAACCGACAATCTCGACCGCATTTCCGAGGAGCGCCATGGGGCCATTCGCCTCGGTACTGCGGAGGAACTGGCCACCATGCGCCGCGTCTTCGCCGTGATGGGCATGTCTCCGGTAGGATATTACGATCTTTCGACGGCGGGGGTGCCGGTCCATTCGACAGCTTTCCGGCCGGTCGGTGACGAGGCGCTGAAGCGCAATCCTTTCCGTGTCTTCACATCGTTGCTGCGGCTCGATCTGATCCCCGACGAGGCTTTGCGCACCGAGGCCGCCCGTATTCTGGCGCAACGCCGGATATTCACGCCTGGAGCTATCGTCCTTGTAGAGAAGGCGGAGCGGGATGGCGGCCTGTCGAAAGAAGATGCCGATTGTTTTGTACAGGAGGTGCTGGAAACATTTCGTTGGCATGACAAGGCCAATGTCGATGTGAATATGTATCACCGCCTCCATGATGCGCACCGCCTGATTGCGGATGTGGTTTCCTTCCGTGGCCCGCATATCAATCATCTCACGCCACGCACGCTGGATATCGACAAGGTGCAGGCGCTGATGCCCGCTTTTGATATAGCGCCCAAGGCCGTTGTCGAGGGGCCGCCGACCCGTGAATGTCCGATTCTCTTGCGTCAGACCTCGTTCAAGGCGCTTGAAGAAGCCGTTTCATTCCCCGATGGCGAGGGGGGATGGAAAACCGGCTCGCACACGGCGCGTTTTGGGGAGATAGAGCAGCGGGGTATCGCGTTGACCCCGAAGGGGCGTGGCCTCTACGACCGGCTGCTTGATCAAACGCGAAAGCTGGTTCGCCCGGCTGCCGATGGCTCCAATGCTCGTGAATACGAAGCTGCCCTGGACGGCACATTCGGGGCATTCCCGGATAATTGGGCGCAAATCCGCACAGAAGGTCTGGGATATTTCAGCTACTCGCTGACCCCGAAGGCAACCGGCGCCGAATTCGGCTCTGTTCCCGATCTTGAAACACTCATTGCAGATGGCTTCGTTCGATTCGATCCTGTTGTCTACGAGGACTTTCTGCCGGTAAGTGCGGCGGGTATATTCCAGTCCAATCTCGGTGACGGCGCGCAGCATGAGTTTGTTGCAAGCCCCAACCAGACGCGTTTCGAGGCCGATCTTGGGGCGAGTGTGCTCAACGAGTTCGACCATTACGCCGCCATTGAAAAGGCCTCCATCGAGGCCTGCCTCGCCGCGTTTTCCAGCCGGCTCCTGGCCGGCTGATTTGCCGCACCGGCAATTTCCCGATTTCCAAACCGGAGTTTTGAACGATGAACATCACCGTTAAATCCGCATCCGTTGCAAAAGAAGCCGCCGCCATTCTCGAACGCCTTGGTGTCGAAAAGTCACTTTATACCGCAGGTGATATGGGTTCGTTTTCGCCGGTCACCGGCGAGAAAATAGCCAAGCTGAAAACCGTAACGCCGGAGCAGGCCAAGGCGGCCATCGATAAGGCCGATGAAGCATTCCGCCAGTGGCGTCTGGTTCCTGCGCCGCGGCGCGGCGAATTGGTGCGCCTGCTCGGCGAAGAACTGCGTGCCGCCAAGGCTGATCTCGGTCGTCTCGTATCCATTGAAGCCGGGAAAATCCCCTCCGAAGGACTTGGTGAAGTGCAGGAAATGATCGACATCTGCGATTTCGCGGTCGGTCTTTCCCGTCAGCTTTACGGCCTGACAATCGCCACCGAGCGGCCGGGCCACCGGATGATGGAGACCTGGCATCCGCTCGGTGTTATCGGCGTTATCTCCGCCTTCAATTTCCCGGTCGCCGTCTGGGCCTGGAATGCTGCGCTCGCCATCGTCTGCGGGAATAGCGTTGTGTGGAAACCTTCGGAAAAGACCCCGCTGACGGCGCTTGCGGCGCATGCGGTTCTTGCGCGGGCCATCGGTCGCTTCGGCGATGCGCCGGACGGTCTTTCGCAGGTGCTGATCGGCGATCGTGAAATCGGTGAAGCCCTCGTAGATCATCCGAAAGTGCCGCTGGTTTCTGCCACGGGCTCCACCCGCATGGGCCGGGCGGTCGGACCTCGTCTCGCGGCACGTTTTGCCCGCGCCATCCTTGAACTGGGCGGCAACAATGGCGGCATTGTGTGCCCTTCCGCCGATCTCGATATGGCGCTGCGCGCCATCGCGTTCGGAGCCATGGGGACTGCGGGTCAGCGCTGCACCACGCTTCGCCGCCTGTTTGTCCATGAAAGCGTCTATGACAGGCTCGTGCCCCGTCTGAAAAAAGCTTATGGCAGCGTTTCCGTGGGCAATCCCCTGGATGGTTCCGCCTTGGTCGGCCCGCTGATCGACCGGCTGGCATTTGACAGCATGCAGAAAGCATTGGCCGAGGCGCGCCAGCACGGCGGTGTGGTTCATGGCGGCGAACGCGTCGATTGCGGTGCTGCGGAGGCATTTTACGTCAAGCCCGCGCTGGTCGAGATGCCGAAGCATGAAGGCCCGGTGCTGGAGGAGACTTTCGCACCTGTCCTCTATGTCATGAAATATAGCGATCTTGACGCTGCCATCGAAGACCATAACGCTGTTGGCGCCGGTCTTTCGTCATCGATCTTCACGCTCGATATGCGCGAGGCGGAGCGTTTTCTGGCCGCCGATGGTTCTGATTGCGGCATCGCCAATGTCAATATCGGCACATCGGGCGCGGAGATTGGCGGCGCCTTCGGTGGCGAGAAGGAAACCGGCGGGGGCCGTGAATCTGGCTCCGACGCCTGGAAGGCCTATATGCGCCGCGCCACCAACACCATCAACTATTCCAAATCGCTGCCGCTGGCGCAGGGCGTTTCGTTTGATATCGACTGAGGTGTGATCATGACAATTTCCACAACCATAGTGGAGGCGGGTTTCAGACCCGCCTCAAGGATTGCCTCGGTCGGGGTATCGAAAATTCTCCAGATCGGTGCGCGTGCGGCGGCGATGAAACGCGAGGGGCACCCTGTCATCGTGCTCGGCGCGGGCGAGCCGGATTTCGACACGCCCGATAACATCAAGCATGCCGCGAAAGCGGCCATCGATGCGGGCGAGACGAAATATACCGCACTCGACGGCACCCCCGCGTTGAAAAAGGCGATCGTCGCCAAATTCAGCCGCGAAAATCACATCGACTACACGCCTGATGAAATCACCGTAGCGACCGGCGCCAAGCAGATATTGTTCAATGCCTTCATGGCGACACTCGATGCGGGCGATGAAGTGATTATTCCCACGCCGTACTGGACGTCCTATTCGGATATCGTTGAGATTTGCGGGGGCGTGTCCGTTCTGATCCCCTGCGATGCGAGCGCTGGGTTCCGGCTGCAGGCAGAGCAGCTCGAGAAGGCGATCACGCCGAAAACCCGCTGGGTGCTTCTCAACTCACCTTCCAATCCCTCCGGTGCCGCCTATAACGAGGCTGATTACCGGCCGCTGCTCGATGTGCTCTTGCGCCACCCGCATGTCTGGCTGATGGTTGACGACATGTACGAGCACATCGTCTATGACGATTTTCGCTTTGTAACGCCGGCGGCAATAGAGCCGCGCCTGAAAGAGCGAATGCTGACCATTAACGGCGTTTCGAAAGCCTATGCCATGACTGGCTGGCGTATCGGTTATGCTGGCGGCCCGAAGGCGCTGATAAAGGCAATGGCGGTTATCCAGAGTCAGGCGACATCGTGTCCTTCCTCTATCAGCCAGGCAGCCTCCGTCGAAGCGCTCAACGGGCCTCAGGATTTTCTGAAGGAACGGCAGCTGAGTTTTCGCCATCGCCGCGATCTTGTCGTGGCGCGTCTCAATGCCATCGAGGGGCTGGAGTGCCGCACACCGGAGGGGGCGTTCTACACGTTTTCCAGCTGCGCGGGCATCATCGGCAAGGTCACTCCGAAAGGAAAGCGGATTGAGGCGGATCATGATTTTACCGATTATCTGCTGGAAGATGCCCATGTGGCGGTCGTTCCCGGCTCGGCATTCGGCCTCTCGCCTTTCTTCCGTATTTCCTACGCGACGTCGGAAGCCGAGCTGGTCGAGGCCCTTGACCGTATCGCCCGCGCCTGCGCAGCCCTGAAGGGCTGAACGCAATGAAACGGGCAAGCCGATGATTCCACATCTCCGGTCCGCTTGCGGAGAAGTGGAGGCTCCCGCTGGTTTCTTTGAGCGTATCATTGAAGCCGGGTTCCGAGGGGATGTAGAAACATCGGCTTCCTCTCGCGGGGTCCTTGCCACCGATAACTCCATCTACCAGATGGAGCCTGCCGGGGTGCTTTTTCCCGAAGATACCGGTGACCTGAAAATTGTTGCCAAGGTACTTTCAGAGCCTGCCTTTCGCAGCGTGGTCATCGCGCCGCGCGGCGGTGGCACCGGCACCAACGGTCAGTCGCTGACATCGGGCGTCGTGGTGGATTGTTCCCGCCACATGCGTCGGATCCTTGAGATCGATCCTGTGACGCGGGTGGCTCGTGTCGAGGCGGGTGTGGTCAAGGACCAGCTTAACCGGGCACTCAGACCCTATGGCCTGTTCTTTGCACCGGAACTCTCGACTTCGAACCGCGCAACCATAGGCGGGATGATTTCCACCGATGCCTGCGGCCAGGGATCATGCCTCTATGGCAAGACCTCAGGCCATGTTCGCGGCCTGCGCGTGGTGCTCATGGATGGCTCGGACCTGTGGTCACGCCCGCTTGATAGCGCCGCATTGGCTGAAACGATGGCCCGTGATGACCGGACAGGGGAAATTTACCGCACTGTCGAGCAGATTACCCGCGAAAAGGCCGCCCGTATCCGCGAGATTTTCCCCGATCTCAACCGCTACATGACGGGTTACGACCTTGCCCATGTGCGGCGCGACAATGGTGATTTCGATCTCAACGCCATTCTGTGTGGCTCGGAAGGCACGTTGGCGATGATCGGCGAAGCCGAACTCACTCTGCTGCCGATCCCGGCACATGTGGCGCTGGTGAATATTCGCTATGGCGATTTCAATACCGCGCTGGAACATGCCCGTAAACTCACTGCGCTGAAGGTTGCGTCTGTCGAGACTGTTGACGAGAAGGTCCTCCGCCTCGCGAAGGGCGATATCGTCTGGAACGGCATAGCCCGTTTCTTTCCCGATGATGCGGCCGGTGCAGCCAACGGAATCAATATTGTTGAACTGCTGGCCGATGACGAGGCTGAGCTGGAGCGGCATCTGGCGCAGGTTACTGCAGCGCTCGACATTGACGCCAGCCATCGGGGATATACCATTGCCCGTGGGCATGATGATGCCGAAGCGATCTGGGCGATGCGCAAGCGCGCCGTCGGTCTGCTGGGCAATGTCGAGGGGCCGGTGAGGCCGGTGGCCTTTGTGGAAGATACGGCCGTGCCGCCGCAGAACCTTGCGGCCTATATCCGGGAGTTTCGGGCGCTGCTCGATGATGCCGGCGTGTCCTACGGCATGTTTGGCCATGTGGATGCGGGCGTTCTGCATGTGCGCCCGGCGCTCGACCTGACCCGCGATGACCATATGCCGATGGTACGCCACATCAGCGATGCCGTGGTAGCGCTGACCCGCAAATATGGCGGCGTGTTGTGGGGTGAGCACGGCAAGGGCGTGCGTTCGGAATATGTGCCGCAGTTCTTTCAGGACCTTTACCCGGATTTGCAGCGCATCAAGCAGGCGTTCGACCCCGATAATCGCCTTAATCCCGGTAAGATCGCCACACCGGCTTCACAAGCCCTGTTGAAAATCGACGAAGTGCCGCTGAGAGGAAGCGTCGATCGAATTATCGGCAACGAAATCCGATCCGCTTTCGATAATGCCGCTTATTGCAATGGCAATGGCGCCTGTTTCGACTTCGACGAGACCAGCCCGATGTGCCCGTCCTACAAGGCAACGGGCGACAGACGCCAGTCGCCGAAGGGTCGGGCGATGCTGATGCGGGAATGGCTGCGATTGCTTGCCGAAAGGGGAACCGATCCGCGAAAGGAGACTGCGGCGTTGCGCGTCGGAATTGCGGCCTTGCCGGCATTTATTCGTCGGGCGGCAAACACGCTTAATCCGGCCAACAAAAGCGACTTCTCCCATGAAGTGCGTGAGGCCATGGACAGTTGCCTGGCCTGCAAGGCCTGTGCAGGCCAATGTCCTGTAAAGGTCAGTGTGCCTGCGTTCCGCGCGAGGTTTCTGGAACTCTATTACAGCCGTTATCTGCGCCCCCTGAAAGACCCGTTGGTTGCTGCTATCGAGACCACATTGCCCCTGATGATGCGGGCGCGGCTGCTTTACAATCTTATTGCCGGGACAGGAACGGGCAGGCGGTTGATACATATGGCAGGGCTGACATCGCTGCCATTGCTGCCGGCCGTTTCGCTTTCAGACCAGGTTCGTCGCCTCGGCGTCCCCACCGCCACCCGCGAGCGGATCGAAAAGCTCACCCCGGTGGACCGGTGCCGGGCGGTGGTGTTCGTGCCGGATGTGTTCACCGCCTCTTTTGATCCGGATGTCGTGCTTGCGGCAGTGAGGCTTGCTCGCAAGATGGGGCTTTTGCCCTTTCTTGCCGAGCCGCAGATCAATGGCAAGGCGTTGCATGTACATGGCTATCTTGGCCGTTTCGAGCGTGCGGCGGCACAAACGGCGCGTTATCTCCAATCGATTGCCGATCTCAAGGTGCCGCTTGTCGGGCTTGATCCATCGATGACGCTGGCGTTTCGCAGCGAATACAGATCGCTGCCGGGTGCGGCATTAAAGGCCACTGTACTTTTGCCGCAGGAGTGGCTGGCTGCACAAACCGGGCTGCTTCCGGAAATTTTGCCTCGGGAAGAGGGCGCCAGCTTCGGACTGTTGCTGCACTGTACCGAACGCAGCAATATTCCCGCCTCAGGAGGGCAGTGGAAACGGATTTTCGAAGGGTTGGGAATAAGCCTCGATATCATCGATGTCGGCTGTTGCGGTATGGCGGGAACCTTCGGCCATGAGGTGCGCAACCGCGCGATATCCGAAAAGCTTTACGGCATGAGCTGGTCGGCGCCGGTGTCAAATGCAAACGGGAATAATGTTGTCATGGCCACGGGCTATTCCTGCCGCTCGCAGGTGAAGGTGATTGAGGAGAAGTCGTTGCCGCACCCGTTGCAGGTGATAGATCGGCTTATCGGCTCAAAAGACCCATTTAAAAGAAACCATAGAAGAGGCCCGGGATGATCTTGTCGGACGTTCCAGGAATTCCATTGGAGGACCGGGCGCCGATTAATGCGAGCGTTTCCTCGACGCCTGTCCCGCAACAAAAGCGCCGGTGAACTGTACCGGCGCTCTGATTTTGTGCTGCGGCTTAGAAGTAGCGAACGTCTTCAGCTTCGATGCTCAGCGGGTCTTTGCCGCGCTTGGTTAGCCACGAATAGACCGGCGGAACGCGATCAGCGATCGATTCGACGTGAATGTCGATCAAGCATGGGCCGGATGTATAGGCAAATGCTTCGGCCAGTGCCTCGTCGAGTTCTTTCGAATTGGTGGCGGTCCAGGCCTTGACGTCAAATGCTTCCGCAATCGCCTGCCCGCGCGGCGGCATAAAATCCACGCCGAAGCACTGGTTGTGGCCCTTCAGGCGGTGAAGCCCTTTGATCCAACCGAAGGTGCCGTTGTTGAACAGCAGGAGAATGGCGGGAACCTGAAGGCGCACCAAGGTTTCAAGCTCGCCTACCGTCATCCCGAACGAGCCGTCACCGAACATGCCGATCGGCCGCCGGTCCTTGTTCGCAAACCACGCTCCAACTGTGGCTGGCAGCGCAGACCCCAGGCCGCCGAACGCGCGCGGTATGGCAAATCGGGTCCTGCGGTCTTTCAGTTTCAGGAAGCGGGTCATGTGCGGGGTTGGCGTGCCCGCGTCAGAGTAAATATGGGCCGGTTTCCCGTAGGCTTCCAATGCTTCGTTAAAGCAGCGCACGGCTCGTTCGGGGCGCAGCGGAGCGGCTTCGGAGCTCAAAAGCGCTTCGGCATTCTCCCAAAAGTTGGCGCGCAACCCGTTCAGTTCATCGACCCATTCCTGCGTCCTCGTCGCGTCATTATCAGCAGGGGCCATCTCGATCAGCCGCCGTAGAACAAGGCGCGCATCGCCCTGCACTGACAGCACGTTCTCGTAGTTATTGGCCATGATCTCGGGATCGATATCGATCTGGGCGACACGCTTGTTGAGCGTGATCTTCGGGAAGGTCCAGCCGATGGTCACGACCGATCCCATTCGCGATCCGACGAAGAGAACGAAATCGGCGTGTTCCAGAGACCAGTTGGCATGCGGATGAAATCCGTTGTCGCCAATGACGCCCACAGCCAGTCGATGATCGTCAGGCATGGTGCCCTGGCCGGTCATTGTGGTGCAGACTGGAATATTCAGGCGTTCAGCGAGCTCAGTGACCTCCGGTCCGGCGCAGGAGCGGTTGACGCCGCCGCCCGAAACGATCAGAGGTTTCTTGCTGCTTGTCAGCATCGACATCACCGCGTCTAGCTTGTCCTGCGGCGGAAGCGTGGGATATGCGGGAAACTGTCTGCATTCCGTCTCGACATGAAGCGATACCCGTACCGGGTCTACCTCGGCCAGCAGCATGTCTTCCGGAATTTGTAGGTGGACTGCACCTGGTTTGCCAGAGCACGCAACGCGGAATGCCCGACGAATGATTTCCGGCAGTTTCTCCGCTGATTTCACCTGCACCGACATTTTAGTGATCGGGTCGAACAGGCGAGCGCAATCCAGCTCGGTCAAGACGCCACGGCCTTCACCGGGGAGGGGAATGTCGATCGTCAGCAGAATGACCGGAACCGAAGAGGAATTCGATTCAGCTACCGGAGGCAGCGAATACATGGCGCCTGCGCCCGATGGGCACTCGAAGACGCCGGGCTTGCTGGTAAAGCGTCCATAGGCATCGGCCATGTAACCGGCAGAGCGTTCGTCGCGTGCCATGACGTGGCGAATCTTGTCTTCTCGTTCCTGCAAGGCCTCGTAAAGAGGCACGTTGGTGTCCCCCGGTACGCCGAATATCACTTCGACCCCATATCCGATCAGCATGTCCACTAGAATATCTGCGCCGCGCACGACGGTCTCCTTTCGCTACTTTAAATTTCGGTCAAAAACTGACCCGGTTTGAGGATGATCACAGTGACCGATCCATGCCGCGCGAGGCATGATGAGATTTTTTCCCAACTTTCATGGCCCGGGCGCACTCAGGTGAAACGCCTTGGCGAAAACGCTTCGATACTGGAGGTGGGTGCCTTGCCGCTCACCATGTCAGCTACAATTCGGCCAGTGATCGGACCAGACGCAAACCCGACATGCCCGTGCCCAAAGGCATAGAAAACATTGTTAGAACGGGAGGAGGCGCCAATGACCGGCAGACCGTCCGGTGTAGACGGGCGATGCCCCATCCAACGGTCGAGCTTCATTTCCGCGCGTGGCGTCAAGTGATCGTAGGTGGAAAGGGCATGCTCGATCAAAATATCGACACGTTTCCAGTTTGGTGGCGTCTCCACCGAAGCCAGCTCGACCTGTCCCGAAAGACGTAGACCTTTTGAAGTCGGTGTATTCGCCATCTTGCCATCGCTTGGCATGACAGGATGCAAAGGCCCTTGTTCCGCGCAAACCAGAACACCATGATAGCCGCGTTCGGCTTCGAGCGGAATCCGGTCGCCAGCCTTGCGCGCGAGTGCTTTGGACCAGACACCGGATGCGATCACGGCCCTGTCGCATTCGAGGCGACCGTTATCTGTCTCGACGGCAATCAGACTGTTATCATCGAAAACGAAACCGTTCGCTCGCGCTTTTACAAGAGTTGCGCCACGGGCGATTGCCGCGGAGACAATCGCTGCAACGTAAGCGCCGGGATCGACACAATGGGCGCCATCTTCCGCCAGAACCCCGAAGTTGTAGCGATTGGAAAGGTGCGGTTCCCGCGTATGCAGTTGCCGCGCATTCAGCTCTTTCCAGCGCAAACCTGTCATGGAGCGCAGGTGCCATGACAATTTCTCTGCTTCGAAATTCTGTCTGCCGGGATAAGCGTAGAGCAGACCTTCCTGGCGAATGAGATGGCTGAGGCCGAGTTCCGCAGCCAGTTTGAGGTGGCGTTGCGGGCTGTCTCCAAGAAGGGTTGACAGCGCACGCGCGGTTTTCTCGACCCGGGCGACCGTCGAGCCTGCAATGAGAAACCTCACCAGCCAAGGCAGAAGCTTGATAATATGCCGCCAACTGATGACGAGCGGACCTTTTGGATTGAGCAGATAACTCGGAATCTGCTTCCAGAGACCCGGCATTGACATGGGTACGACTGAGGCAGGGCTGATCCAGCAGCCGTGTCCATAGCTGGCGCTCTGGCGCCCACCCGGCTCACCGGCTTCCAGAATTGTAACCTGATGGCCGTCGCGGATTAATTCCAGTGCCGCACTGGCACCTACTATGCCTGCGCCAATTACGATTACATGCATATCTATCATTCCCAAGCACTACAGCGGTTAGACGATCGCTGATCGATGGGCGCAAAAATCCGTCTCCTGCTGTGACGCGGAAGTTGGGTTCATCGCTTTTCGATCACTTTAATGGACCCCGGGGCAGAACCGGGATGACCTGTTTTTCAGTTTGCGTGCCAACCAGGACCAATGAGTGGGCCAATCGGCAAATCAGTTCGGACCAAGACCATTATGGAAATGGCTCAGGAAGGATCGCGTCGCCGGCTGAACCGGATTGTCGATAACCTGGCGCGCCTCGCCTTCCTCAACGACGCATCCATCACGCATGAAGATGACACGGTCCGCCACATCGCGGGCAAATGCCATTTCATGCGTGACCAGCAGCATCGTCATGCCTTCGGCGGCAAGGGAGCGGATCACGGACAACACCTCTCCCACGAGTTCGGGATCGAGCGCTGACGTCGCCTCGTCAAACAGCATGACTTCCGGCTTCATCGCTAACGCCCGAGCGATCGCGACACGCTGCTTTTGTCCACCCGACAAACTGTCTGGGTGAGCCGTTGATTTATCAGCAAGCCCGACTTTTTCGAGCAGCCCGCGGGCGATTTCCCTTGCTTCGGCCTTGGATTTTCGCAGAACCGTGATTGGACCTTCCATCACGTTTTGCTCGACGCTCATATGCGGGAAAAGATTGAAGCTCTGGAAAACCATTCCTGTCTTTGCACGGAAGGCGGCAAGCGCTTTGTCGCCGGGCAGCTTTCGCGTGATGGAGAAGTCGATTGCTTGATCACCCACGCGAATGAAGCCCTGCTCCGGAACCGTCAGCAGATTGACACTTCGCAGTAATGTCGACTTTCCTGAGCCGCTGGGGCCGATGAGGGCGACAACGTTTCCTTTCTTCACGTTCAGCGTGATGTCTTTCAGGACCTCGAAGTCGCCGAAGGACTTTTTCACGCCGACAAGCTCGATCATAGTGTGTTCTGACATAATGATAAGCCTTTCGTGATCAGCGGCCTGCGCGCGCTTCAAGCCGGTGGGCGAAGCGTGTCAGCGGGAAAAGGAGGATGAAATAGATGACAGCGATCATCGTGTAGGTTTCCAGCGGCCGATAGCTCGCCGACGTGATCAACTGGCCCTGATAAAGCAGATCAGGAACGGCCAGAACCGACAGAAGCGACGTATTTTTCAACTGTAGAACGGTCTGGTTCATCAAGGGCGGGATCATTCTGCGAAATGCCTGGGGCAGGACGACTCGAGCCATGAGCTGATGTCGCCGCATGCCAAGCGCGCGTCCCGCATCCCACTGGCCCAGATCGACTGAAATGATACCGCCACGGATGATTTCGCCGAAGAACGATGCGCCATAAAGTGTCAACGTGATGAAGGCTGCCGAACCCGGAGACAACTCTATTCCGGTCAGGATCGGCAGCGCATAGTAGCACCACACAAGCTGGACCAGGACCGGCGTGCAACGGAATATCTCGATGAAGCCCGTGATGAGCGCGCCGAAGATTTTTACGTTCGCAAGGCGAGCCAGGGCAACCAGACAACCGACAATCAAGCCTGAAACCGCAGTGCCAATCGTAAACCCGATTGTATAAAGGACACCCGTCCAGATCAGGCTCTGGTACTGTATGAGAAAATTGAAATCCCATTGATATTGCATATCGTTCCCACTTTTTTTATTTATCGCGCTTCACGTATCGAAGCTCCTGCATGAAGCCACCGGCCAAGTGTGAGGATATCGAACACCGGAAGACCAAAACGCTTCGATATCTCCGCTGAAAAAGGCGGCAAGTTTGTACATTCAAATACGAGCGCGCCGATGGAAGGCTGCTTGTCGACGAGATCCTGAACCGTCTGCAATAACTCGCTGCTGAGGGCCTCGCGGCCATAGGGCTTGCCGCCCTCGATCAACTGGTGAAACGCTCCGCCTTTGGGCAGTCCGGCAACCGGAGGAACATCCATGACACCCGCTTCCCGGAAATGACGATCCGTCAGAGAATTGAAATCATATGTAATCACTCCGACCTTCTTTCCAGCGGGAAGAAAAGCGGTGATTTGCGGAATTTGCAGCAGACTGGACGTTGCGACAGGAAGCGTCAGGCGGCTTGCGAGCGCGCTTTGTCGCAGTACCAGGAAACCGCATGATGTCGTTAAGGCACAGGCGCCTTCTCTCGCCAGCTCTTCACCGGCGGCCACAAAGGCATCGAGCAACGCCGCATCGTCTTCGCCATTGACGATCTTTCTGGCGCTTGCGCCTTTGACAGTTTTGTAGATGACGGGGAATGGCCAGCTTCCCGCGTTGCCCACATCACCCAAAGGACGCTCGAACGTTGTGTCGAGCATCATGATACCAAGCGAGTTGGCCATGGTTTCACCGAAAATTAGAAGACCACCGCGCGATTCATCGGCGGTCTCCTGTTGAACACAGGGACAGGATCATGGTTGATCCTGTCCACATCCTATGGTCAAAACTGGATATCCGTCGGGATATCGGCTTTCTGAACGCCGACCAGCTCGAGACTTGAGGTAATCCAGCTGGTCACCACACCGGAGGAACGGTTGAATTCCAGCCAATTGTCTACAAAGGTTCGAAAGCGCGAACTATCTTCCGCGCGAACGCCGGCGCAGGTCGGCTGACGCACAATCGGCCCGGGGACAACAATCTTGCCTACATTCGCGTTCTTCTTGACGGTCACGAGGGACAACATGGCGACCTGGATGACAGCGTCAGCGCGACCGGTCTGAACCGAGAGTGTTGCCTCGTCAGGTGTCTTTAGCGCAACGAGTGTTGCCTTGGGGAGAACGCGACGGGCGAAAAGATCGTGTGTCGATCCGATATCGACCGCAATGCGAACTTCCGGTTTGTTCAGCTCTTCCCAGGTCTTCGGTTCAAGTCCAGGCTTGGCGATGATGGTGAAGGTATTCTGCATGATCGGCCGGGTAAATTCCACGACTAGCGCACGTGAAGGGGTGGGGCTGAGGCCGAACATGATGTCGATCTTGTTGGCCTGAAGATCGAGAACCGCATTGCCCCATGTCGTTTCGCTAATTTCGACTTCTGCCTCTAGCGACTTTGCCAGATCACGAGCCATGCTCATACAAAAGCCAGACCACTCGCCGGTCGCGATATCCTTGTGATAATATGGTTCGGTCCCAACGATACCGGCGACGCGCAGTTTCTTGCTGCTACGTACGCGTTCAAACGTAGAGCCGGTGTTCGGTGCCTGAGCGACGGCAGGTGTGGCAAGAGCGGTAGCAACCGCGCCTGCACCAGCTAGTCCAAGGAGGCTTCCGAAATCTCTTCTGTTCATGTCATCCCCTTTTTGCGTTGTTTGACGGTACTCTTGCTTAGGCGAGTTCCCAGTTACCCGCGTCGCAGTCTCGACAGTTACCTTTTCCGTGGGTGGAAGGCACGTTCGCCGGATAAGTCATCCTTGCCGATCTTGCATTCAAATCAAAACATCGAATAATCCACCTTGCATGAGTTTTATTCATGGTGCGGAGTTTCGAGCAATGAGGCGGTATCTTCCATCACTTTCGGCACTGCATGCCTTCGAAGCTGCGGCCCGATACATGAACTTCACGCGCGCAGCTGATGATCTCGGTCTCACGCAGAGCGGCATCAGCCGACAGATTCGTAATCTGGAGGATTTCTTGGGGGCTACCCTTTTCCATCGGTCAGGCCCAAGACTGGTGCTGACGGAAGTGGGGGCCAACTATTATCGGGACCTTGCGTTCACGCTGGATCGGCTTGAGGAAATCTCGATCGACGCAGTTCGTGGCCGTAGTGTGGATTCCTCCCTGATGGTGGGAACGCATCCAACTTTTGCGGCCCGCTGGTTGCCGCAAAGGCTGTCCACGTTCATTTCGGCATTTCCCGACATACCTCTGGAGTTTACGCTTGCGACACCCGCGACGGATTTTGAAACAACACGCCTGGACATAGCGGTATTGAGGGGGGCTGGTACTTGGCTTCATGCCCGTGCAATTGAACTCTTCCCCGAGAAGCTGGCTGTTGTGGCTGCACCGACCCTTGTCCCCTTGGGTGAGAAACTCGATCCACTCAACTTTTCGAATTTTCCAATGATACAAAACGCTGGCAGACCCAGTCTCTGGCTGAACTGGCTGCGTTTTGCCGGATTATCCTATAGCGGCCGTATTCAGGGAATACGATTTAGTCATTACGAGACGATCATAAATGCCGCAGTCAGCGGACTCGGTATAGCAGTCGTGCCGACGTTTTACATCGAACACGAACTTGCAAGCGGTCAACTGCATATGCCTTTCGGAGAAGCCACACATTCCGACGATTCCTATTATGTCGTTTACCCTGAGAGGAAGGCGAACAATCCGAACGTCGTGTTGTTCAGGGATTGGTTGATCAGGCAATCGCGTAGACACGGGGACAACAAGGTCACCTAAGTTCCAATTTCCGCCATGGCGGGCACTCTGATCAGTCCCACCGGACGCAATGGGGATTTGCTTTCGACACCGCGATGCTGGCAACTCTCCTTAGTTCATCGCGGTGGGGTGGCGTCGCCTTAACCGATTTTGAGACGCGATAGTTTCTTCCGCTAGAATTTCAGGCTTCAATTGACAAAGCGATTTCCCGCCAGGTCGAGATGGCGTGAGCGCGAAGCTGGCGATGGTCTGCGGCGGTCAGGTATTTGCGGTGAAGAAGAAAGAGATTGGCGATCTGGCCGTGAGTTGAGACGAAACGCTGACATTGTCGCGTGGACTTGAAGCGCATCATGCGTCGCTCGCGTCGTCGCACGAGAAGGTGAGCATTCTCGGCTCGGTTGTTAAATCCCTTGTGCGAGCGATGTTTGACGCCCGGCATCAACTGGGATTTGGCGGACGAATAGGAACGCAGCTTGTCGGTTACCATCACCCGGGGTGCGCGGCCCTGGCCCTTGAGCAGCTTGCGCATCAGGCGCAGAGCGGCGGCCTTGTTTCGTCGGCTTTGAAGCAGGGCGTCAAGGACGTAACCGTTCGCATCGACGGCGCGCCACAGCCAGTATTTCTTACGCGTGATCGTCACCACCATCTCATCGAGTTGCCACTTGTCGGCAAAGTGGCCCCGCGAGCGGGCCGGAGCTGATGGGCGAACTTCAGGCCGAATTTCACCGCCCATTCCGAGACGGTCTGAAATGAGACGTTAATGCCGCGCTCGGCGTGCAGATCTTCGACGTCGCGTACGCTGAGCGGAAATCGGTACTAGAGCCATACAGCATGGGCGATGATCTCAGCGGGAAACCGGTGGTGTTTGAAGTGGGCTTGAGGGGCTTCGGTCATAACAATCCGAATATCAAGCCGATCCCAACCACGCGATTAAGGCGACGACACCCCTTAAGGTGCAATGACACCCTGCTCGGCCAAATGTGCTCGAAGGGCATTGATAAGCTGCGTTCGCTGACGAACGACGAGGTCCCGCGTCCGGAAGAGTATGGAGCAGGCCTGCTTGGACTCAGTCTTCGGAACGACGAACCGCATCGACGGCCGGGTCGCTGCTTTAACGATCGCTTCTGCGTCGACCGCATCATTCTTCTGCCGTTTGACAAACGGCTTCACGTAAGTTGGCGGGATCAAGCGAACATCGTGGCCAAGTTTACCGATCTCGCGCGCCCAGTAGTGCGCTATGGCACAGGCTTCCATCGCTAACGTGCATTTTGGCAGTTCCGTAGAGAAGGGCACCAATTGGCCGCGAGACAGCTTCCTGCGCAAGACCACACTTCTATCGCTTCCTGCGGCATGAACCTGACACACGCGCTTTGCAAGGTCCAGGCCGACGATGCTAACTTCCTTCATCGATGCTCTCTCCTCTAAGTGACGTTCTGGCGAACATCACCCGGGCGCTTTGCGATGCCGTCGGCAGGGGCATCCACTCCATCATTTCTCAATGGCAATCAACTTCCTGCTCAAATCCCCGTCGAGCTTTATAGCTAGCCATTACTGTGCACACGGCAATCGCTTCTGTGCGAGAGGTTATCAACAAGACAATGGCGAGCAGCGTTATTCGTTTGGAGAATGATGATCACTAAAAACATTCATTTGTTAAATTTTATCGGCCGTTGATAATCAAAAAAAAACAGGCATGACACCTTCCGTAAGCCGAAACGCGGGAACCAAAAAAATGATAAAATATGTAATTGTCTTAGCTGGCATCGCGAGCGTTGTCGCTTGCCCCGTCCTTGCCAAGGACCTCACGATTGGCCTCAGTGGCACTGTCACGTCCATCGATCCGCATTTTTACAACGCGTCGCCCAACAATTCGATCGCGATGCAAATTTTCGATAGGCTGACTGAGCGCACTGCCGAAGGTCAGTTGGTCGAAGGTCTGGCGACGAAGTGGGAATCTGTCTCTGAGACCAAATGGCGCTTTACCCTTCGCGAGGGTGTGAAGTGGCACGATGGTAAACCCTTCACATCAGATGATGTGGTTTTCACGCTGGGTCGCGCTGGAAGCGTGCCGAACAGCCCGGGCGGCTTCGGGGGTTTCATGCGTAATATCTCCACCGTCGAGGTGGACGGCGACACCGCCGTCATTATCAACACTAAGGAACCAGCACCGACGCTTCCTGGTGATCTCGCGAATATCGCCATCATTTCTCGCCATGCAGGCGAAGGCGCTGACACTGCCGACTATAATTCCGGCAAGGCGGCGATCGGCACTGGAGCATTTCGTTTTACGACATTCAAACAGGGCATTGAGGTGGCGCTTGAGCGCAATTCCGACTGGTGGGGCAAGAAAGTGACATGGGACCATGCGACGTATCGTATGATTTCCAGTGCAAGTGCTCGCACCACCGCAGCTCTGGCAGGTGATGTCGATGTGATAGATGCGCCGGCTGCAACTGACATCGCTCGATTTAAAACCACCGCCAATCTCTCCTTTGTCAGCACTCCGGGCCTGCGGGTCATATACCTGGCGCCATCGACATCAGGTGATGCCTGGAAGGCCACCGTTAAGGGGCCGAAGGGAGAAGCGCTGGAGAAAAATCCCCTGGCGGATCCGCGCGTGCGTAACGCACTTTCCGAGGCGATCAATCGCGAAGGTATTGTCGACAAGATCATGGAAGGTACCGCAACGGCGTCCGGCCAATGGCTTCCCAAGGGCTCTTTCTCCTACACGCCCGACATCCAGCCGCCCAAGCCTGATCCTGCGGGCGCAAAAAAGCTCCTCGCCGATGCCGGATATCCCGAAGGCTTCCAGCTTACGGTCCACGTACCCAACGATCGATACCCCAATGCGCCCGCCGTGGTTCAGGCGATTGCGCAGATGTGGACGAGAATTGGCGTGAAGACGAACGTGGAAGCTCTTCCCTGGACAACGTTTTCCTCACGCAAATCGGAATTTGCGATGAAGCTTCTGGGTCTTGGTAACGCGACTTACGACGCCAGTTCCATGCTGGTTAATGTGATCGGGACTGTCGATCCGAAGCGCGGGCTGGGTGCCGCCAATGATAGCGGTTACTCCAATCCGGCCCTTGACGATCTGGTTTCCAAGGCAATGACGATCTACGATGACAAGGCGCGTGAAACGGCCCTTATCGAAGCCGTCAAGGTTGCCGTGGCAGATGGAGCCATTATTCCGCTCTATCAGCAGAGCAATGCCTGGGTAATGCGCAAGGGTATGTCCTATGCCCCTCGTATCGATGAGCGCACCCTTGCGAAGGACATTTCCGAGTAGACTGCAAGACAAGCGGCTGGTGCCACGGCGCCAGCCTGCTTTTATGGCGATCACGATGGCCAAGTCGTCTCGGCTAATGTCGGCTACAATACGCTCGCACTACCATGCCGACATCGGATGGTTGGTATTTCATCAATAAAAGAGGGTAGCATGACCCTATGGATTATCCAGCGCCTGTTGCAAGCGATCCTGGTCGCTCTGGCAATGGCCCTGATTGTATTTGTCGGTCTTCACCTGATTGGCAGCCCGATAGAAACCTTGCTCCCACCTGAAGCGACGCATGACGATCGCCTGAGATTGATCGCGGATCTCGGTCTCGACCGTCCTCTTCACGAGCAGTTCTTTCTCTTCCTCAAAGGGCTTGTGCAGGGCAATCTCGGTGTCAGCTATGTCTATAAGGAGCCGGCGGTCGAATTGATCCTGTCTCGCTTGCCTGCAACGCTGGAGCTTGCCCTCGCGGCCGTGCTGTTTTCCGTGATCATCGGCGTGCCGCTTGGGCTTGCCGCAGGCTGGAAACCCGAAAGCGCCTTCGCACGGGTTATCATGATCGGCTCTATCTTCGGTTTCAGCCTACCCATCTTCTGGATCGCGATCCTGCTTATCATGATTTTCAGCGTCCAGCTCGGCTGGCTTCCAAGCTCCGGGCGGGGGGCGACCGAGATCATCTTCGGAATACCCTGGTCCTTCGTCACCCTCGATGGGCTTCGGCACATGCTCCTGCCGGCCATCAGTCTCTCGCTTTTCAACATTTCGATGGTGACGCGGTTGACCGAAGCGGGCGTGCGCGAGGCGATGTCGAGCGAATATGTGCGTTTTGCCCGCGCAAAAGGCCTGTCGCCCCGGCGAATTCTCAGCGTCCATGTGCTTAAGAACGTGATGATCCCGGTGGTCACTGTCGTGGGTCTGGATATCGGTCAAACGATTGCATTTTCGGTTGTGACAGAAACCATCTTTGCCTGGCCGGGTGTCGGCAAAATCATCATCGACAGTATTGCCGCACTCGATCGTCCCGTGATCGTCGCTTACCTCATGCTTGTGGTCGTCATGTTCGTCATCATCAACCTCGTCGTCGATGTCGCTTACAGGCTGCTCGATCCACGCATCCGGCTCCAGGGAGAATAACGTGCAAGCGGCTATGACCTCCTCGAAATTTCGCATCGGCCTGCAATTCCTGCAGCAGTTCGCGCGCGCGCCATTGGCTGTCCTCGGGCTGGTCCTGATCATCCTGATCGTGCTCATGGCCGTGTTTGCGCCATATCTGTCTCCACAAAACCCGTACGACCTGATGCAGCTGGACATCATGGATGGGCGAATGGCTCCGGGCACGCAGTCCTCGGCCGGCTTTACGTTTCTGCTCGGATCCGACGATCAGGGACGCGACATGCTGTCGGCCATTCTCTATGGTTTGCGGATAAGCCTGATCGTCGGGCTTGGCTCGGCGGCGCTCGCATTCATCATCGGAACGGCGTTCGGGCTGACGGCGGCCTATGTCGGCGGAAAGCTTGAAAACGCGATGATGCGGCTTGTCGATCTTCAGCTTTCCTTTCCAACCATCCTGTCCGCGCTGTTGATCCTTGCACTTCTCGGCAAAAGCGTTGGCAACGTCGTCTTCGCCATCGTTCTGGTCGAATGGGCGACATATGCCCGCACGGCGCGGGGCGCGGCCCTGACGGAGCTTCGTCGGGAATATGTCGAGGCGGCGCGTTCGCTGAGACTGCCGCACCGTAACATCCTATTTCGCCAATTGCTGCCGAACTGTCTGTCGCCTCTCGTGGTGTTGCTGACCATGCAGGTGGCACGCGCCATCACGCTTGAGGCAACATTGAGCTTTCTGGGTCTCGGTGTTCCGGTGACCGAACCTTCGCTCGGGCTTCTGATTTCCAGCGGGTATGAGTTCGTGCTGTCGGGAACTTACTGGATCGCTCTTTTCCCCGGTGTCGCACTTCTGGTCACGATCTTTGCCATCAATCTCGTTGGAGATCGTCTGCGCCAGTTGTTGGATCCGAAGGCTGCACGGAGATGAGTGCCATGCTTGAAATCAAAGGTCTGAAAACCGAGCTCGTGACCGAGCAAGGCAATGTCACCCTTATCGATGACATCAATATCAGCCTCGCGGCAGGCGAAGTCATGGGGCTGGTTGGTGAATCCGGATCCGGAAAATCAGTCACCGGGCTCTCCATCATGGGTCTGCTCGATAAGCCCGTTGAGGTCAGCAGCGGGAAGATCCTGTTCAAAGGTCGGGACTTGCGAAGTGCCTCGCAGAAGGAGCTACAATCCATCCGGGGCAACCGGATTGCGATGATTTTCCAAGATCCGATGTCGACGCTCAATCCTGTGCTTCGCATCGATACTCAGATGATGGAGGTCGTCCACGCACATCAATCCGTCAGCAAACAGATTGCGCGGGAGCGCGCGAGGGACGCATTGGGCATGGTCGGTATTCCGAGCCCGGAGGAGCGCCTGAGCGCCTATCCACATCAGTTTTCCGGGGGCATGAGGCAGCGAGTTGCGATTGCCATCGCACTTTTGATGTCACCGGACCTCATCATTGCAGATGAGCCGACGACCGCACTCGATGTGACGATCCAGGCGCAAATTCTCTCGATCGTGCAGAAACTTGCCCGCGAGAAGGGCACCGCTCTGATATGGGTCACGCACGATCTTTCAGTTGTTGCCGGTTTGGCCGAAAGGTTGTCGGTCATGTATGCGGGACGCATTGTGGAACAGGGCTCTACGGCCAACTTGCTTCGGCGGCCTTTGCACCCCTACACCAATGGCCTTATCGCAAGTTTGCCCGCTCATAACCAGCGCGGCGCGCGGCTAAGGCAGATATCCGGCACCACGCCCTCGGTTGCCAACATGCCGAAAGGTTGCGCCTTCCGCCCACGCTGTTCTTCAGCAACTGATATCTGTCTCAACCCTCCGGCGCTCGAGGCCGTGGAGGGACGCCTGCTTCGCTGTTTTCACCCCGTCATGGAAGGAGCGCCATCGTGAGCAATCGATTGGAAGTGCGCAACGTCAGCAAGCGCTTCAGCCGCAAATCCGGTGTGGTGGAACGCTGCGCGGAGATGATGGGACTGAAAGCTTCAAACCCGGTCGTGCGGGCGCTGGATGATGTCAGTATCACCGTGGCAGAACGTGAAGTCGTCGGCATTGTCGGGGAATCCGGGTGCGGAAAATCCACACTTGGTCGCGTTGTGTCAGGTCTTCTGCAAGCCTCGGAAGGCTCGGTCCTGTTTCGCGGCAAACAGCTGGGGGAGATGACCAACGGGGACGCAGAAGATGCGCGACTGAAGGTCCAGATGATCTTTCAGGACCCATCCTCCTCGCTCAATCCGCGACAGCGCGTGCGCGAAATCATCGGAGCAGCGCCTTTGCATCACGGCATGACTTCGGCACGCGGGCTTGATGATTATGTCAGCCAGCAGATGGAGCGATCGGGGCTCGATCCGTCCATGGCCAGCCGGTTTCCGCATCAGTTTAGTGGTGGTCAGCGCCAGCGTATCGGCATTGCGCGAGCACTGGCCGTTCAGCCCGATATGCTGATCTGCGATGAATCCGTTGCTGCGCTTGATGTCTCCATACAGGCGCAGATCCTCAATCTTTTTCTTGATCTGAGAGAGCAGCTGGATCTCACCTACCTTTTCATCAGTCACGATCTCTCGGTGGTCGAACACATATCCGACCGCGTCGTGGTCATGTATCTGGGACGTGTGGTGGAGGAAGCGCCCGTCGGCGAGCTCTTCTCGCACCCAAACCACCCTTACACGCGCGCGCTTCTTCAGGAGCGACCGAGCCTCGATCCCGTCCAGCGGCGCTTTTCAGCGATCGAAGGAGAAATCCCAAGCCCCCTGTCACCGCCACCGGGATGTCATTTCCATCCTCGCTGTCCCTTTGCGATGGAGCGTTGTCGTGTTGAAAGACCGGAGCTTCGGGCCATCGGCTCAGGGCAAAAGAGTGCCTGCCATCTGAACGATTGACCTCCTACAATCGATAAACCTGAACGTTAAAAGGATGCAACATGTCTGTTTCAGCACCTCTGGAACGCCAGCCTCAACCTGTCAGCAACGAGTTTCCCGCCAAGGAGTGGGCGATGGTCGGCTCTCCTGAAGAGCACGGTCTATCCACCGAGGTTCGAGAAAATGTCGGCGCCATGCTCGATGCCCTGCCCACCACCTCTTTCATGGTGGTCGCTGGTGGGCGGACCCTTTACAGCTATGGCGATGTCTCCGAAGTCAGCTATCTCGCTTCGACCAGAAAAAGCATTCTCTCCATGCTCTTCGGTAGCGCTGTCGCTGAAGGGAAAATCGATCTCGATCTGACCATGGCGGATCTGAATATCGATGAGGACCACGGCCTCCTCCCGATCGAGAAGACGGCGACGCTTCGCGATCTTTTGATCAGCAGTTCGGGTGTCTATCACCGGCCAGGCAGCCCCGGCAGCAATATGAAGAACATTCCCGAGCGTGGCTCGAAAAAGCCCGGTGACTATTTCCATTATAATAACTGGGACTTCAACGTCCTGGGTGCGGCTTTCGAGCAGTTGACCGGTCGCAGCGTATTCAAGGCGTTTGAGGAAGACTTCGCTGGTCCGATGGGCATGCAGGACTTCGATCCCTCGCGCCAGCGTATGATGGGTTATGAAGGGGCCTCCCGCTATCTCGCCTATCACTTCTTCCTGTCGGGAAGGGACATGGCAAGGCTGGGTCTGACGATGGTGCGGAACGGGCGTTGGCGTGACGAGCAAATTGTACCGGCCAGTTGGGTAGCGGAAAGCACGCGCATCCATGTCCCTGCAGGCAAGATGAACGAGAGTGAAAAATCCCGGATTGCCGGCTACAGTTACCTGTGGTGGATACCAGTCGTGACCAGCGACACGCCTGAATGGGAAGGCGCCTGTGTCGCGGCGGGGCATTTCGGGCAGTTTATTCTGTGCCTGCCTGCGCTGGATATGGTGTTCGTCAACCGGCGCTCCATTCCTGACGATCTTGCAATCGCGCGCAACGATGGAAGCTTCAAGGAAGAATTGTCGTCGGTCACTATGGAAAATTTCCTGGGCGTCGCCGATCAATTTATCGCGGCGAAACTCAGGGCCCGATAACGCAACCGCTTAGGCAGGCATGCCTGTTATGACAGATCGTCTCTAAAACAGGCCGAAATCTGCTCTCGCAACCAGAAGCTTGCCGGATCACGCTCCTTTTCGGCAAGCCAGATCATGCTGGTGGATTGTTTTTCCTCCGCAAAAGGCGATTCCAGCAACAATAGCTCGTGCGAGCGCTCGAAAAGTTTCGCAACGCTTTCCGGCATGATGGCGACGAGATCGCTGCGTGAGACGATGGCGACCGCAGCGGAGAAATGTGGGACCACAGCCACGACCCGGCGCTCGAGACCCATCGCATCCAGACGCTCGTCGATCCAGCCGCGACGGCTCGGCGCAGACGTGACTTTTACATGGCCGAGAGATAGCAATGCATCCAGCGTCAGCGGTTCCCTTGCCGCCGGGTTCTGCGCGGACATGATGCACACTCTGCGCTCCGTAAACAGTGACGTGCAGCGATAGCGAGCCGGAAAATTGTCTGCCGTCATGACGGCGACATCAATCGTGCCCTCATCAAGCTGTTCCTGAACGACGGGCAGGAAATTGCGATTGTTGGCAACGCCTGTGCGGGGCATGTGAATGACTTCCAGAACGCAATGTTCTGCCGCAGAGCGAACGCGCTCCACGAGACGCGGCATCAGAACCACGGAGAAGTAATCGTTCATCCCGATCCGGAATGCATGATGGGACGTTGTGGGATCAAAGCTCTGCTTCGATAACATAACCGCTTCCGTGTCTTCGATGATGCGCCGGACCGCCGGAAATATCTCCGTACAATAACGGGTCATCACGAAGCCGCCCGACGTTTTCTTGAAAAGGTCGTCGCCGGTTATGGCGCGGACGCGTTTCAGCGCATGGCTCATTGCTGGCTGGGAGAGACCGATATATTGGCCGGCGGCTGTCATATTGCCCTTCACGACCAAGGCATAGATAACCTTTAGAAGGTTGAGATCTATCGACCCCAATTGAAACCGCTGCATGCGAACCCCGCCTATTTGCGTGAAGCGTACCGTGATCATAATGGCACGGACGTCAGTCCGAAAAGATAGGAACTCGCCTGCGAGCACAATACTTAAGCGAAACTTGCTGCGGCAGGGAGACGAAACAGGCACCCGGAGTGTGCACGCGCAACTCGTGAGCGAATCCAAGAAAGTCCGGGTGCCGCAGCTTATGCTATGTTCTGGCGGCAACGACAGCTTCGGCAATTTTAAGAAAATCGCCTGCTGTGACCTTCGTCGGCTCGTAGGTGGTCTTGCCCAGATTTCGCGCGACTGCAAATTCGTCCGTGACGGCGCGGCGGTGGACGATGACCGTATCGATGGCGGGAAGGCACAGAACGAACTGCCCAAAATTGCCATTCATCAGGTAGGAGCCTTTGAATGCAGGATCGCTGGATGTTGGTATCCACCAGAGATAACCATATCCAAGTCCTTCCTTGCTCTTGGTCTGTTCCGGCGTAAACCGCATTTTGGTGCTCTCGGTGGTCCAAGTCTCCGGCACGATCGTCTTCCCGTCCCACTTTCCGCCTTGGAGCATCAATTGCCCCAGGCGCGCCATGTCGCGAGCAGATAGGAACAAGTGGTAGGCGAGGTAACGAGACTGGTTTTCATAGCCCATCATTCGCTGTCTATCTATTTCGAAATCCTCAAAGCCCAGCGGTTCGGCGATATCTTCCTTTAGCGCCTGGAAAACTGTTTTGCCGGTCCGTTTTTCGAAGACGGCACCGAGAACATTGAAATCCCAATTGTTGTATAGAAAGACGGAGCCAGGTTCGGTCTTGCCTCGTTCCGGCGTGTTCTCGTTACCACCGGGACTACCCGCCGCATGATAGACGCCGGAACTCGATGTCAGCAGATCCTTGATTCTTGCGGTTTTTTCCAAAGGCAGAAGTCCGTCATCCTCCTGGATGCCGACATCTCCTATCGTCATGTTCAGGTCGATCTTGCCCTCGGCCACGTAACGTCCGAACAGCATCGACAAGACGCTTTTTCTGGCTGATGCAAGGTAGCTGACATCGGAAATATTCCCGTAACGATAGACGATCTCACCGCCCTGCAAGACCATCATGGATGTGGTGGGTAGCGGGTAGAGGTCCGCCTCCATCTGCGCAAGTTTCTCTCGCGACCAACCAGCCGATGCAACGTCCTTGACGGTCGTCCATGGTTTGTCCGACGCGGGACCAGCACATGAGATTGGATCTGCTGCAGATGCCGTCTGTTTGATCAGGCCGACAGCGGTGAAAGTAGAGACTGCCGACCCTGCAAGAACAGAGCGTCTCGATAGTTTGGGACCAAAGGCCATTGATATCCTCCCGCAGGGCATTAATTGATTGTCAGTTGGTTGCGCAAGTGAAGCTGGACGCCATCGCAATGTCGCCATCACCTTTGTATTTCGGCCATGACGGATATTCGCAGAGCGGTCGGGTGCGCCCCTTCGTGGAGGATTTGGTCGCGTCCATAACGATTGGACGCACAGGCGGAACGTCGTTTTCCACCCAATTGTCCAAAGCCGTCAGATTGTCCCAGGTTGGTGAGAAGCGACCGCCTCCGTGGGCAAGACCGGGAACAAGGTAGAAGCGCATGAATTCGTTGACTTTTTCCTTGCCCATCTTTGCTACGATCGACTCGAATAGTTGTGCATTGCCGAGGGGACTTACGCTCGGATCGTCATCGCCCTGAAGCCAAATGATTTTGCCACCACGGGCGCTGAACGCGGACCAGTCGGTACGTGTTGCGCCGATAATATTCGAAAGTTCGACGATCCTTTCCTTGAGCTTGCCCGGCTCGCGAATTTCGAAAGACAAGAGATCGAGCGGCTGGTCACGCGAAACGAAATTTTGCAGAAATTCGAACGAGCGGCTGGAGTGATGGGCATTCGGGCCGGACACTGGAGGATTACGGATTTCAGGCTCCGACCCTAGTTGCATCATAATGCCTTCCAGGCTGTTATAGCCGGGATAGGTATCGATGCCGTTCGCCAGTTTGTAGGGCAGCGAGTAGCCTTCGTGATAAATATTCAGCGTACGGTCGATCTGCGTTTTCGTGAGGCAGTCTTCGGGATTTCCAGTTGTGTCACCTTTGCAGGAGAGGCGCTCGACCAAGACTTTTGATTGAGCCCGGCATGCTTGCATGTTGCTGATCAGGCCGTCTTCGACACCATCCAGCCCATCGCAAGACTTTAAGGCCTCTTTTGAAATCGTCTCTACCAGCTTCGGTGAAATCCATCCGGCTGAATTATTATCATAGACCGCGCGTGCGAGGCCTGCGCCCCATAGTCTGAGGCCAACGAAATTGGCCGTAGGATAATTCGTGAGAATACCATCATAGGCTTCCGGCCAGCGGGATGCCGCCGTCAATCCCTCGCGACCACCTGTAGAGCCACCTTGGAAATATACTCTCGATATTGGCTTACGGTATCGTTCCTCGACAAGAACCTTGGCAACATCGAGGGTTTTTTTGATATGCATATATCCGTAATTCAGCATCGCCTCGTCATTTTTGGCAAATGAAGCATCATCCGCATTGGGTGCCTGATGTCCTGAATCGCTTCCGAATGTGACATACCCTTGCGCCAGCGGAGTGGGCGTGACATCGAGGCCAAGTGTTGTCTTGTCCGTGGTTGGTGGCAGGCTTCCATTGTAGCCACCGCCGCCATATTGCAGGAGCTTGCCGTTCCAAGCGGTTGGGAGATTGACCTGCCAGACGATCTTAGGTCCCTTGGAATCGACCGGGTTCGTCTCTCCAATGATTTTGCAATATTCGCCGTTTTGACTGGAGAGATCAGAAGCCCTGATCAGCGTGGCGGACATTACCTTTGCGCCTTTGGTAGGAAGCGTTATTTTGGATGCCGAAATATCTGCTTTCTCCAACGCGGAGCACAATGCAGACGCATCTTTCTCGACCGCGTTTGCAGGTGAACAGAAAGTATAGGCGAGCGAGATCGACATCACGCTAAGTGATGCTGCCCTATGCATAAATGTCATGTTTTCCTCCCAACTGCTCAGCCACTCCAAGGCCAGCAGAATATCCTCTTTGAGGACAGTAACGGAAGAATTGCCATCATGGGAAATGCAAATAATGGACCGATTATTGCGATCGGCGCATGACCGCTCCTGCGGTTCTTGTAACTGATCGTCGTCGAGCTCATCCCGCCTAATTATCCGCCAACCGTTAAGCCGCAGACAACGTGACATCGCCGTCTTACGCGCCGCACTGGCCTTAGTTGGACTTTTCGATGCGGCGGAGCCATGCGTGATAATGGCTGGCGCTTTCTGGCGTTATCTGCGCCAACGGCAACAACGCCGCCTGCTCATCCTCATCGAGGTATGACGCAAAAGCGACAGCCTGGATGGCTTCCTGCTCGCCAGCCAATATCCTGAGGAAACCCTCGAGAAATTTCCTGTCCACGCCCAGATCCAGCGCGCCTTCGTTGTACGCATCTCTTAGGAATTCCTTGATAACTTCGGCGTTGATCATGACTGGTCTCCAGGCGTTAGCTGGAATTCTGGAACGACGCTGGCAGTCGTCAGGCGTACTTCAGTTCCGTACCGTCAAGATGATAAGGCACAACAAGGCAATCGGCAGGAATTCCCCATTCCTTGTGCAGACGGTGAATCATTTCGACAGTCAGAGCACGCTTTTTGTTCAGCACTTCGGATGCACGAGAACGAGAAGCGAACAGCGTCGCGAGGTCACTCTGGCTGCGTCCTGTCAGCTCCATGTGGGCCTTGATAAGTTCAATCGGCTCGGGTGCATCGATGGGGTAGTGCTTGTCTTCGTACGCTTCGATGAGATCGGAAAGGACATCGAAGCGCATACCATCGGTACTGAAAGGATCGGGCGGGTTATCGAAATACTGGCTGACCTCTGCAATGGCCCATGCGAGGTCATCATCGTTTCTGATGGCGCGGATGTTGTCCATTACACTGTCTCAGGGTTAATCTGGTCATATTCCTTGTGAGCGCCAATGAACTTGATCAGCACTCGTTTGTAGGGGTAGGCGACGTGGACAATGAGCCGGCATTTGTTGCCCGATATGTCGAAAATGATGCGATTGCCGGAAACGAAATCTACCGTCGCGCCAAATGTTGCCTTCACATCGGCCGGCGTCGTCCATCCGGCTTTGCTGACCATCGCTTGCCACGTTTTTAGGGGCGTCTCGGCGTGAGTGTGAAGCTCCCAGAATTGTCTCAATGTAGACTTGGCGATGATCTGCATAATCTTTGTCTACCAAATTCCCAAATTGGGAACAAGAGGGATATTGGATGCGGAGAATAGCAAGTTTAATCTCCGCAATTATGCGGATTTTATCGTACTTAATCTCCGCACGGCGCTTCAATCAGTGATGCTAGCTGGCGCGATGAGATGAAGAGGCTGGTCGATCTCATTCAAATCGTGCCAAGAAATTGCTTTGGTAGGACAATCTCCCAACCGAGGAAAATTGATTAGCGGGGTCGCTGGTTCATATCCTTTAAAGGTGTTCGGAACCGGAAATGGCCACTACACGGAAATAATTTCCGTTTCCGGCGGGTGTACGGGTTCACATCCTGTCGCACGACAGTTTACCGGACGACCATCTTTATTACTCAACAGCGAAGTCGGTCGACACAGAGACGGTGCGCTATTCGGAGAGAATGGCAGGGCTTCTGTCAGTCGCAGTCCTCGTGTCCACGATACTGCTCTCGACCGACGTGCTTGTGAGGGCCGCCGTGCGCTCAAGCAAGCGGTGACATGCGGAAGCACCAAGTGAAAAGATCGCCATAGATCGACGTCAGCCAGGCATCACGATCTTGATGGGACGCGTCCCGATGGGTTCGCCCGTGGTTCTATCGATCATCACCGGCTCGATTTCCGTGCCCAAGCCTTCATCGAAGAAGCGGGTGAACTCGCCACCGCCGCGATGCTTTCCGCCCCACGCCGCGAGCGCGAAAAGGACCGGGAGAAAGTCCCGCCCTGCATCGGTGAGGACATACTCGTCGCGAGGTGGGCGTTCCGAGTAGCGGCGCTTTTCGAGAAGTCCTTCTTCCGTCATGGCAGCCAAACGTGTCGCCAGCGGTGTCGGCGCAATTCCGAGGTTTTTGCGAAACTCGTCGAACCGCGTGGACCCGGCGTGGGCGTCGCGCATGATCAGCATGCTCCATGCATCGCCTACGAGAGCAAGGCTCCGGGCAATGAGGCATGGCTGGTCCGAAAGATTTTTCATGTGGATCTCATTTTGGTAGTGACTTACTCTTAAAATGATAGTAACCCTTTATCCATCGACATTCCAGCGTAAATTTCTGTTGGCCGTCGAAAACAGCCGGTGCCCAATCCCCATCAGGAAGACGACGATGAAGTTCTATCTCTGCAAATACATACCCCCGCGCCCGGATTTCCTCGCCACGATGACGACCGACGAAAAGACCTGGATGGGCCAGCACGGCACTTATCTCGACAGGCTTCTCGGGCAAGGTAAAATCGTGGCGCACGGGCCTGTCATGGACCCCGCTGGCGGTTACGGCGTCTCGCTTTATCAGATTGAAGACGACGAAAATATCGAGGCGCTGACCTCGCTTGACCCGATCGTGCAAAACGGCGCTGGCCACTACGAGCATTATCCCATGCTTCACATCAAGCATCGCGGCTGAGTCCGCAAACCCCATGTATCCTCATGCCACCAATTATCGGCCGTCACGCGACCGACGGAAGGAACCTCTATGACCATCGCACTCATTACCGGAGCGTCCAGCGGTATCGGCGCCGTCTACGCACGACGGCTAGCCGCTCGGGGACACGACCTCGTTCTCGTCGCCCGGGCGACCGATCGCCTCGAAACGCTGGCCGCCGAACTTCGCCAGGCATATGGCATCGCCGTCGAGAACATCACTGCCGACCTTACAGACCCGACGCAACTCGGCACGGTCGCCGAACGCCTGAAGGCAGAGCCTTCTATCGACATTCTCGTCAACAACGCCGGGGCAGGATTGCTCGGCGGATTCATGTCGGCCGATCCTGCGGCGATGGAAACACTGCTTCGTCTCAACGTCGTCGCTACGACGCTACTGGCTTCCGCGGTAATCGCGGGGATGGTGGAGCGGGGCAGCGGGTCGATCGTCAACATAGCCTCGGTGCTGGCGCTTTTACCCGAATATTCCCACGGCATCTATGCCGCCACCAAGTCCTATGTGCTGACAATGTCGCAGAGCCTAGCCGCAGAAGTCTCTTCCAAGGGCGTATACGTCCAGGCTGTCCTCCCCGCCGCGACACGTACGGAAATCTTCGAGCGGGCAGGAGGTGACATCAACCGTGTCCAGAACCTGATGGAAGTGGAAGACCTCGTCGACGCGGCGCTGATCGGGTTTGACCGGAAGGAGCTGGTGACGATCCCGCCCGTGCCCGACGTCGCCGCATGGGATGCCTTCGAGCAGGCGCGCGGCGTCTTGGCCGCAGGCTTTAGCAACTCCGAACCCGCCGCGCGATACCTCTCCAACTCATGACACTTCGACCTCGCGGGGACCACTTGCAACTCCCGCGCCATCAACACCGCCCTGTATCGAGCGAACGAAAGGAATTGAAATGAACACGAACAATCGTAGCGTCGCCGTCGTCACTGGCGCGGCATCCGGGATCGGTCTTGCCACGGCAAAGGCTCTGGTGTCGGCCGGCTACCAGGTCTTTGGAACCAGTCGGAAGGCGAGGACGGGGACGGTCGCGGGGATCACGATGCTTGAATGCGACGTGACCGACAGCGCTTCGGTGGCTGCAATGGTCGCCGAAGTCGTCAGCCGCACGGGCCGTATCGACATCTTCGTTAACAACGCGGGCGGGGCCCTCATCGGTGGCGCCGAGGAATCATCCGTTGAACAGGCGCAGGCTATCTTCGATCTCAACGTCTTCGGGATCGTCCGGACGACTAACGAGGTCCTACCGATCATGCGCAGGCAGCGTAGCGGGCGCATCATAAACATCAGTTCGGTGGTTGGCTTCATTCCCAGTCCGTTCAGCGCGCTTTACGCCGCCACGAAACATGCCGTCGAGGGTTACTCGGAGTCTCTCGATCACGAAGTCAGATCGCTCGGTATCAGGGTCCTCCTGGTCGAGCCTGCCTTTACGAACACTGCGCTTGATCACAACGCGAAACAGCCCGACCGCATGACGAGCGTCTACGATGCGGGCCGCAAGACGACGGAAGCCGTGTGGAACAGTGCCATCAAGGCAGGCGATGCGCCGGAACTTGTCGCGGAAGCCGTCGTGAAGGCGGCGACAGTAAAGTCGCCGAAGTTGCGCTACCCCGCCACCAAGGCGGCGCGGCAACTGCATTTCCTGCGACGCTTCGTACCCGCAAGCGCGTTCGACAAGAGCCTGCGCAAGCAGATGAAGCTGCCTGCCTGACGACGGTGGCACTCGGGAAGACGCCTCCTGACGATGGAAACGTCTTCAACTCAGCGACGATAGTGGATATCCGAGGGCGTTGTGGGCAGCGAGATCTGTCGGTTGATCCATGGCTATCGGCGGAACTGGGCCGGGTTGCTATGAGCGAAGCCGCATAAGCAGAAGTTGATGGAGCGTTTTCGCCGGGGTAGTCGGTCCCGCCTTCCGCGATGCGGCGCTTCTCTAATCGGCGGGTTGAGGTCAAGCGCTTTCGCGCTTACTTAAAGCGAAACGAGTTCGAGCAAAGTCCAATTTCGCCCATAGCGGACAATGAGTGCACCTAACATTTTCACTCCGAAGGTCGCGAATTCAAGTGGCGGCCCCTTCGTTGAGCCGCCCCTTGTTGGGCTATCGCCTCCACGACCCCTCTGGGAGTTCCTTATCCCGTTCCTCCGCAGCGAGTGCCGCAATGACACCGTCCTTATCGAGCGGGATGCAGTAAGCGGGTTTGGCCCGCTCAAAACGCCTGCTATCAGCGAGGGGGCCGACGTCTACAGTATCGAACCCGAAGTCCGCTTGTAGGGTGGTCACAATCACCTTGTTGGCGGCATCGTCACCCCCAATCGGCAAGGCACACTTGGCTCTGTTTGGAAGTGCAACAGGATCGAGGAGGTCTTCTCCAGAATGGCCTTGAACGCCTTGATGATCGTCGTCCCTTGGAAATGGTTTGCGATCAGTTGCGACGTTTTCGTCTCGCGCCGGTCGAGCGCATCGATACTTCCATCCCTATCCGGGTAGTACTTGTTCGCATCGATGACGATCTTGCCATCAAGGAACTGCGGTGCAAGCTGCGAACGGCACTGTGAGAACCATCACATCGCTGGATGAGGGCACGTCGGATACAACACCGGCCTGACAACCAATTTCGGCCGCTGCCTCGCGCAGGGGTTCTGGTCCGCGCGAATTGCTGAGCGTCGCGGTATGTCCGTTCGCGACTGCAAGCCGGGCCAGTGTCTTACTGATGTGCTCGGCCCCGATGAAGCCAATCCTCATGCCTTGTCTTCCTGCTAGGCAGGCATGTTGCCAGGCGGATAGGAGTGGACTTTTAAAGAAGGGCGTATTGCGGGGGTGCTTCCAGTTTCGGTGCCCAGATTGCCTAACGTCCTATCGGTAGAGGAAACAAAATTGATCTGTAAGAAGATCTTTTAGTCTGATATGATCCCTATTAGCGGCATCTAGTTTGACTGAGCAGATGCTGTGAGATACGTAAACATATCATACTGAGAAAGATGAATTGTTAAGGTATCATATGAAGTCGGATTCGGAGGCTCTTCAGGACATAGGGCGGCTGCTCAAGACGTCGCGCAAGACTTTGGGCCTCACCCAGGAGCAGCTTGCGGATATGGCGGGTATATCGCGACCGCGATACCGCGAGATTGAGGTTGGAGCCAGCGCTGCCCGTACGACCACTCTGGTCAACATTGGTCGTGCGCTTGGTCTGGAACTGATGCTCATCCCGCAGGCCATGGTCCCGGCGGTCGAAGCTTTACTGCAGCCAGGTGGCGCCGAAGATGACCTTCCTGCTTTCGTCGCCAGTCCTGATGGTGATGGCAATGTCTGATGCGCCTCTTGATCCAAGATCTATCACCTCACTGGACGTGCTGCTGAATGACCTGAAGGTCGGCGTGATCGTGAGGACGCCGGGAGACTTCAACGCGTTCAGCTTTGAGCAGAGCTATCGACAGACGGGTGGTTTCCCAGTGCTCAGTTTGTCATTTCGCGCGGCACATGGGGGTTTGCGGAAGGACCCGAAGCCTGTCGCAAGGGCTTTGCCATCGTTCTTTGCGAACCTTCTTCCAGAGGATAAACTGCGCGAGGCGATGGAGAGGCACCATTCAGGCAGCGTGCGAGCAGGAAATGATTTCGATTTGCTTGCAGCACTCGGATCGGATCTGCCGGGGGCTGTCCGAATTGTGCCGAGCGAAGGCAGCGTTGTTCGTAATGAGGGTTTGACACCCTCGAGACCGAAGGCCCGGTTTTCGCTCGCCGGCGCGCAAATGAAACTCTCCGTCATCAAAAACACAGGCAAGGGCGGCGGTCTGACGATCCCCTTAGGCGACGAGCAGGGTTCATATATCGCCAAGTTTCCATCGACATCATTTCCCAGTGTCTCGGAAAACGAATTTGCAAATCTTGCATTAGCCGAAGCGATTGGTATGGACGTGCCGGAACGCGAGCTCGTGGAACAATCGCAGTTCGAGGGTATCCCGGAGGAGTTTGAGACATTGTCCGACGGTAAAGTCCTCCTCGTCAAACGTTTCGATCGCGTTGCCGGTGGTGAACGCATCCATATCGAAGATTTCGCACAGGTATTCGGCGTCTATCCGTCTCGAAAATATGAGGGGGCCTCATATCATGATATCGCTGTGGCTATTGGGGTCGCCGTTTCTTCAGCGGCAGCCATCGAGTTCGTCCGACGACTGGCTTTGGCAGTCCTGACAGGAAATGGCGACATGCACCTCAAGAATTGGTCGCTGATTTATTATGGGAAGGGCAACAAGCCGGCACTCGCCCCAGTCTATGATGTGCTCTCGACAGTCCCTTACATTCCGTCGGACGCCATGGCACTGTCGCTGGCCGGTGAAAGGCCGTTCAAGGCAATGAACGCCCAGCGATGGAAAGTCTTCGCGCATCGTGCGCGACTGCCTGAAGCTGCTGTGCTGAAGGCTGTTACGGAGACCGTCGAGCGCGTCAACCAGTCTTGGTGGTCTCTGCCTGAACGAGCTGTTCTACCCGATAGAGTGTTGGAGCGGATTGATGCCCACATCAAGCTGATGTCGCCGATCCTCGGCACGTGCGCGAATTAGCAATTGGTGTTTTTGCGTAACTCGTTAGCAGTTTCATAGCCCACCAAAACCGACAGGGTCGCTGGTTCGAATCCGTTCAAGAGCTTAAACTATGAGAAATCGGCTATCTCGGTCTGTCTCGAGCCCAAAAAGCGTTTAGAAAACGTTCGAATGTGCCGTTCACTTCGCCGCGGCGTTCGAACCGCTGCTGGATTTCAAAACAAGATTTAGCCTGTAACCAAGGGCGTCAGCTAC
>Ga0308171_1000416_pt1 | contig 95832 bp, 92 predicted proteins | sample PhyGR1_FD_202135 | JGI IMG/M metagenome (GOLD analysis project Ga0308171, IMG submission 202135) | Phyllosphere microbial communities from UC Gill Tract Community Farm, Albany, California, United States - DLSLSG.R1 | ecosystem: Host-associated > Plants > Phyllosphere > Unclassified | place: USA...
GGACCAAAACAAGATGGCGGAGTCCAAGTATAGGTAAGTCCATTCGTAGGTGTTCCCGGAGTAGTACCTGTGGTATTAAATGCTTGTGTACTTGCATTTCCCGTCCCTGCCGTTGAACTTGTAAATAATACAGATGTAGAATTAAGTCGGTTATTATAATCAGCATTGGTAGCTCCTCTTAAACCAACTTGTATTGTATTGCTTATAGAGTTAGTTCCCGCTAAATATGATCCACTTTTATAAACTACAGCAATAGTATTTGTAGTTTCTCTAAGTCTCACTTGAAATGATAGTGTATATACATTAGTAGTAGACGTAGTGTAAGAAGGTCTGAAATCTTTCCACTGTATTACAATTTCTCTGTTAGGGGCAGTCCCTACAACAGCCCAACTGATAATACCAGTCGTTGATGCAATGTTAAAAACAGTGTTAAGGTCTCTTCCCCAAGCAGATACTGCGCCCGCATACGTTTCTGTACCCGAAATCGGGCTGTAAGTAGCCGTTCCTGGAGCAGTAGCACCAAAAGTAATAAAACCGTTGGTAGAAACATTTATAGAAGTATAATTACTCCCGTTAAATGAAAAACCAAAAGGAAGAGTTACAGGATAAACAGCATTATCTAATGAAGCAGCACCCGTATTTCCAGTCGCAGTTGCTATTACATTTGCAGTAGCCGGCAAATCTGTGTAAGTTCCCGAAGACTGTGCAAAACTGTAAGCACTTACTTGTGCATTCATTATTAATGAAAGCGTAAAGAAAAAAAATAGTAAAATTTTCCTCATATTATTAAATATTAAATCCTTTATGGATATGAAAGTTATACATTTTAATTAAAGAGTTACTCTTTTGAATTTATATATACAAAAAAGTAAAATTGTTAGAAAATTGGAAATAGTAAAAAATTTTGTCATAGGCTATCTTATTTTTATGTTAACTACAAATCTAATGATTTTTATTTATTAATATATAACCTCAAGTATTTTTTTTATACAAATTTCACAACAATATAAAACAAGTATTTAACATTTAAGAATAACGGATTCAATTCTTAATTATCTCTTTATTTAAAAGGTTTTTAACACTTTTAACAGGAATTTAAAAACTATTAAAAAAAGCTTAATGTAGTTATTATTCACCAAATTCTCGTAGATAATATATAAACTTCACGTATTTAACTCCACAATTAGGCATCAATATTATCGTTAATTCAAAATATTTTTAGTGAAAGCAGATTGTATTAAAGCACAAAAAAATCCTCAGGTTTACCTGAGGATTCATATTATTTTAAATTATATCTTAATTACTTTTGATGAATTTAGAATTGAATGTTGATCCTTTTCCTTTTTCTTCGATTGTAATTACATAACCACCTTTTACTAATTCCGAAACGTTGATTTGTCCGTTGCTGATGTTTCCTGATTTCACTAACTGACCAGCAGCACTATAAATCTTATAAGTTGCTTTATCTGAAACTTTAGTTACATTTAAAACATCAGATACCGGATTTGGATAAATCTGAATTCCGTCTTTAGGATTTGCTACATCATGTGTTGCTAAAGCAGTTGCAGTGACAACAACATTATAGTCTTCTACTTCTCCATCATTGAAATTTGTTCCACATGCCCATGTTGCCGGACCTGATAACCCTAAATTCGGTTGACCCGCATAAGCAACAAGAACTCTCATTCTTAATGTCTGTCCTTCAATAACACCAGACGTAGGCACCGTAAATGAACCTGTAAATGAACCTGCAATTGCTACAGGGAAGTTCAATACTCTTTCAGAAGCTTCAAAAACACCATTTCTATTATAATCAATAAATACCATCGCCGTATTATAATTAGTAAGTGAAGCGGTAATAGTTAATGGATACGCCGTTCCCTTTACTAAATTAATCTGAAGCGCAGGATTTGCAGTAAAATTCGTGTAGGTACTTGATGCTGAATTATTAGTGATATTCGCAACTTGCACTTTATTGATATAAAGGGCAGCACCAGTAGTTGATGAAGCAGCACAATAAGGAATAACTGTAGTTGAAAAATTTGTGGAAGCAGAGTAAGCTCCTGGAGTTCCTGAACATACAGAAGATACCTGAACTTCATAATTAGTAGAGTCTATCAATCCGGCTAACGTTACAGTAGGAACTGTAGAAGTCGTTTGCAGCCAAGCTGTTTCGCCCACTTTTCTGTAACGAATAATATAAGTAGCGTTTGAAACCGGAGCCCAGCTTACAGTCGCACTATTTTGAGTAAGACCAGTTATTGTCACAGCAGATGGAGCTGTTCCGTCACATGGAGCAAAAGCTGATACATTTACACTCCCAATAGCATAAAACACATTATTAATAGAAGAAATTCTTAATTTAATAATTTGTCCGTTCAAAGTTGAAGGAAAAGTATAGGATTCTACACCATCATTAGGAGTGGATGCTGATAACACAGTCCATGTCGTCCCATTATTCGTAGTATAATCAATCTTAACATTTGCTACGTTATAAGGTGCTGCAGTAGTATTAGCTACATCCCAAGTAATTGGAGTGGCAGCACTTACGTTTGCATATTGAGTTGTCACCTTAAAAGGACCATCATTTCCTACAACAATCTGTTGTGTCTTAGAACTTGTCTGCTGCTGATTTCCAAATGTATTATTATCTCTTACAGTAACAGCAAAATTTGTAGTTCTTGCTATCTGAGAAACAGATTCCCAAGTATTATTGCTATTATTCAAATATCCGTTAAGTACAGATTCCAATTTAGGAAAATAACGCGTAGGACTTGTTGTTGGACTTAAAGATCTAAACGTAGCACCACTTGTGGTGGTTCCCAAATTTGTTTTATTAATAACAACACTTGTATTATCCACCTCTTCCCAAGTATAGGTCATCGGATCATTTTCAGGATCTGTTGCAGAAGCTGTTAACACAAAAGCCGTTCCTTTAGGAATGTTATATGTTGGTAGATCAGCAATAACAGGAGGATTATTATTTGTGGAAGTTTCCACATCACAAGTTTTAGCAATTAGGTTTGTTTGAACCTGATCAATACTTCCTTTGAAGAAATAAGCATCTGAATGCGCCTGAACATCAGTAGTAGCACCTGTAATACCAGCATAAGCCATAATAGTAGATCCAGATCCTGGCTCCATCTGTACAGGACTTCCTTGCATTGTGTGTGCAAATGTATGGTTTGCTCCTAGCTGATGACCTATTTCATGGGCAACATAATCAATATCAAAATTATCTCCTGAAGGTGGATTAGCTGCCGTAGGATTAACACTTCCTGTAGCAGGAGAAGTAATACCTGATCCTTTACCATATCCTACTACCGGATCATAACCGGTACCAACAGGGCTCATACAAACACAGCCAATACAGCCTGCATTTCCACCTCCTCCTGAAGCACCAAATAAATGTCCTATATCATAATTTGCCTGACCAACGTTAGATGCCAACACATCTCTTAAAGAAGTATTCCAAGTTCCCGGTGGCTGATTGGCATTTGTTACTGCATCATATGGATCTGATGCCGGATCTGCGTAAACAAGCGCAGGATAACTTAACAAATTTAAATGTACTGCAAAATCTTTTTCAAAGACGGCGTTTACTCTTGTAATTGTTGCGTTAATTTGAGCTAAAGCTCCTGCAACTCCGCCAAAAAATTGAGTATATTCACCAGTGGTAGACATTACCAATCTCAACGTTCTGTATTTTTTATCAGAGTTTTTAGAAAAATCCGTTGGCTGGTTAGTAAAAGAATGACCTGCTTTTAGCATTTGATCAATCTGTTGTTTAGCCGCAGGACCTTCTTCTGTAGAACATACAAAACCATTTTCATTTTTACTGCTTTTCGGATGTACTGAATAAATAGTTTTATCCGTCTTTGAAGGTTCAATGAATTCGTATTGCCCATTATTTATAATCATGGATTGGAAATCATTTGGAGCAACCGAAAATCTAAGATATTTGGTAGGATCATCTAATCCTACACCCGCATAAGAACCAAGCTGATATTGATCAGCAAGATCTTTAGCCATTACGGGAAAACTGTACACTGCAAACCTTTCGATTTTCCCGCTTAAAGTAGGAAGAGCAATCTCAACAGGTTTTGCATTGGCTCCCATTTCCTGGGCATCTTTAAGCTGGTTTCTGATCTGATTAATATCCAGCCTATAATAGTTCTGCAAAGACGAAGATCCCAATTTGGAATTTCTGTCTGGTTTAAGTGTAGTAGGCGACCACTGCGCAAAAGCAGTTCCACCCATAACTCCACACATTAAAAGAGTAATAAGTTTTTTCATTTAAAATTATTAATATAATTAAACAAGCACTCAAATATAAAGAATTTATACCATACATAATTAACAATAGCTTAATAATTAGTTAAAATCTAAATAGCTTATTGATTTAACAAAAAAAGCCTCAGGAAATCCTAAGGCTTTTTTTGTTAAATATTTATTTACTTTTTAATGAATTTAATACTTTCAATATTATTTTTATCATTAATGGTAATAATATAAGTTCCTTTTACTAAATCAGCTACTCTTACCTGATTATTATTAATAGTACCTGATTTTACTAACTGACCAACTGCATTGTGAATATCAAATTTAGCTTTATCTGATACTTTAGTGATATTAAGAACATCATTAGCAGGGTTAGGATAAAGACCAAATGTCTCTTTATTATCCTTTACTTCATTTGTTGCCAATACCTGAGATTTCAGTGTTTTAACTTGTGTACTTGCAAAATAAGACCCCGTTAATAAAGTCGTTCCAGATACAGACTTCATATTATAATATCCTCCGTAAGGATAAAAGCCATCTCCATAAGTATCGTTAATTGTAAATGTATAACATTCGTTTGGATTTAATACCCAGTTTTGAGTGATCAATGCAGGCATATTTGGATCAGCATCAGGATATCCTGCAGTAGGACTACTATAAACTGTAGTTCCTGCACTATTTTTCAAGTTCCAGTTTATTTCGCTACCATATTGATCTAACTGAAGATTAAATACCACATTGGTATCCACTCTTGAAGGAGCTCCCAAATAATTTACATTGACATTACTGTTTGAAGCTCTTTGATCTGACACTCCATTTACAGAAGTAACATTAATATTCATCCATCCCCCTAAAGAATTTGCATTCATAGGAAGTGTTACAATCGCATATTTATCCTGAGCTAAATTTCCAGTCCAGTTAAAAGTCTGAGAAGCTCCGTTTACCGTATAAGTGATTACAGCAGACGTCATAGGGCTCGTTCCTCTGTTGTAAAGAGAAATTCTTACATTTTGAGCCGCAGTTGTCGCACAGCTTACTGTGGTACAATCTCTTTCTAATTTCACCTCTGCATCATTAGGAAACAATGTAATAGGCAAATCTGCAGTTGAAGTTTTCAACTCCATTCTTCTTGGAGAATTATTCATTACGGCCGTAATCCTATCTTTCTGATTAATTGTGAAGATATTCATACATGTATCATTTGTATAATCCATGTAGTTTTCTACCATGTCATTCCCCGGATTAGCAGGACAAGAATCGATTACTACGCAATTATAATTAGGTGCAGCCGCAGCAGGAGTATCAAGACAATAGTCTTTATTACTATCTGTTGCATTTACTACACAAGATGTGGTATCTCCCCAAATATGTCTTAATCCTAAGTAGTGACCAACCTCATGAGTCATTGTTCTACCTTTATCATAAGTATTAATAAGTAGGAAACTGTTATTGGTATCATAATCACGGCTTCCGAACGCAGAAAATCTTGCTACTACTCCATCTGTATAAGCTTCACCTCCGTTAACGGCAAGTCCGCCAAGACCTGATCCTGAAGGAAACTGAGCATATCCTAATAAATCAGAACCTGTTGGGAAATTTACACTCCACATATTCATATATTTCGTAGGATCCCAGATTGTTTCAGGTTTTACAAAAGAATTTATCTGTGCCTGAGACCAAGAAGCCTGACAAAGATTTACTCTATCAATACCGTTGGTAGGATTTCCATTTGGATCTACCTTAGCCAATGCAAACTGAATCTGCGTATCTGCTCCTACAACATTTGAATTAAATCCTGGAGTTCCAGCCAATCTACGGAAGTCATTATTCATTACCGTAATCTGAGAGATCACCTGCTCATCAACAATATTTGGTGCAGCACCATAAGTCTGACCGCTATGGATAACGTGTACAACTACAGGAATTGTAATAATACTTCCATTTTGCGATTTTTCAACTTTTGCATTTTTAATTAAAGGCGCCAACCAAGATTCAAATTGTGCATCATTCATTCTTCCAGGGTATTTGGCCTGAAGATAATTTTCATATTCTACTGTTGCACATCTGTCGAAACCGTTTGATTTCGCCAACTCGCTTTGAGGTTTATTAACAGTAAATTCAGCGTTTTTATTTCCTTTTTTATTCTGTGCATTAAATCCTGCAGCCAAAAATGAAGCTAAAAATAAGATCGCCTTAAAAGTAGTAGATTTCCTCATCTTATATACATTTATCGATTTTCACAAATATATCATTTTTTAGTTAATCCCATAGATAAAAAACACATTTAAATAGATATTTCGTAAAATAAAATTAAAAAACCATATTATATCTGAACTAATTAAAAACACATATTTAATTTCTATATTAAAAAAGAAAAGCTCTGAGTAAATTACTCAGAGCTTTTTGATATTATATATCGAGATATATTATTTCTTAATAAATTTAATACTTTCAGAAATAGCACCATCCTTAATAGTAATGATATAAGTTCCTTTTACTAAATCAGCAACTCTTACCTGATTATTATCAATTGTTCCACCTTTTACAAGCTGACCAACTGCATTATGAATTTCAAATTTAGCTTTGTTTGAAACTTTAGTAATATTTAAAACATCTGTTGCAGGGTTTGGATATACTGCAAATGTTTCTTTATTCCTTACTTCACTTGTTGCTAAAACTAAAGCAGGAATTACTTTGAAAGTTCTTGTTTGAGAATCTTCATAATCATTACCAGAAACCACTACAGCTCCTGTTGAATTTAATATTCTGTAAGATCCTCCCTCTAAATAAATACCATCACCAAAATCATCATAAATTGTGAAAGTATAACAATCATTAACCGGAAGTGTCCAGTTTTCAGAAATTAAAGCAGGCCAAGATACAGTTGCATCCGGATATCCACCTCCACTATATAAAGTGGCACCTGAACTATTTTTCAAATCCCAAGAAACCTCAGACCCATAAGGATCAAGTTGTAGTTGGAAAGTAAAGTTAGTATTTGCTACAGGAACAGAATTCCCTATAATTACGGTTGATGAGTTATTTCCTACTCTCTGATCAGATGCACCATTTACAGATACAATTTGAGCAGTGATACTTCCTTGAGAAGCACCTGTAGGAATACTAACCATTGCATATTTATCCTGAGCCAAATTTCCTGTCCAGTTCATTGTCTGGGTAGCTCCTCCATTTGTAGAATAAGAAATTACTGCAGATGTTAAAGCACTTGTTCCTCTGTTATACAACATATATTGTACAGTAACATTTGAAACAGTACCACATGAAGTCTGGCTACAGCTTTTTTCTCCTTTTAATTCTGCATCGTTTGCAAATAATGGGATGGCAATATCTGCAACAGAAGTTTTTAATTCCATTCTTCTTGGAGAGTTATTCATGACGGCTGTAATTCTATCTTTCTGATTAATAGTAAAGATATTCATACAAGTATCATAAGTATAATCCATATAGTTCTGAACCATTTCATAAATTGACGGATCATCACAACTTGGTGTAGTCGTTGGACATCCTCCATTAGCATCATGAGCCGTTGGCGTATCTGCACAATAATCTGTACCACATGTATCATCACCCCAAATATGTCTTAAACCTAAGAAGTGACCTACTTCATGTGTCATTGTTCTTCCTTTATCATAAGGAGCATTTAAAAGGAAATTAGTACCGTAATCACTGCTTCCAAATGTCGAGAAATTTGCTACTACACCATCCGTATCTGCGTATCCTCCATTAACATCTAAACCTGGTAATCCAGAAGTTGAAGGAAACTGAGCATATCCTAATAAACTAGAATCAGTAAAGTTAACACTCCACATATTCATATATTTCGTAGGATCCCAAATTGTAACAGGCTTTACATAATCATCAATAGCGGTCATTGCCCAAGCTGTCTGGCAAAGATTTACACGGTCGATACCATCTGTAGGGTTTCCTTTTGGATCTACTTTTGCCAATGCAAACTGAATCATAGTATCAGCGCCCACTGGATTAGTATTGAATCCGGGAGTTGAAGCCATCTTTCTAAAGTCATTATTCATTACAGTAATCTGTGACTGCACTTGAGCATCTGTAATATTTGGAGCTATACCTAAAGCCTGACCGCTGTGAATAACGTGAACCACTACAGGAATCGTAATAATTCCTCCATTTTGAGATTTATTAGTCTGAGAATTTGCAATTAAAGGAGCAATCCAAGCTTCAAACTGAGCATCCGTCATTCTTTTAGGGTTCTGCTTTTGTAGCATTGCTTCATATTCAGTAGAAGCACATCTGATGACCCCATTCATCTTTTTTAAATCCTCTATTGTATATTTTTTGCCAAAAACGATCTTTTCCTGAGCATCCTTTTTCTGTGCAAAAACTGAACAGAATAGCATAACAAAAAATACTAAAGGTAATTTAAAAGTAATTTTACAATTCATAAAGAGTATCTTTAAATTAATTTTTTGCAAATATATTAGTTCTTGGCATATTTTTTAATTTTAATTTAAAGAAAATCAATAATTTTATCAACAAAAGAGAAAATGAAAACACCTTTTATATTATTAATATCACTCAGCTTACTCAATATTACCTGTACTTCTCAACAAAAAACAGAGAAAAACAATAATAATTTAACCAATACTGAAAAAAAACAGAAAATCGACAAAATTGAATTAAAAGAACAGACAAGAGGTACAAATAGAATAATTACCTTTAATCCCGGCTTAATAAGCACTTCTTTGAATGAAAATATAACAAAATCAGAATTATTATCTTCGGATTGGGAAAATATTGTGAAACAGGTTAATCTAATCGACCTTTCAAAGATCTCAACTTATGAAGCACCTACAACGGGAAGGTATTCTGACAGCGCACTGGCATCTACCATAATTATTACATCCGACGGGAAAACCTATCAGTCAAGCAGTTTTGATGCAGGAATCCCCCCAAAAGAACTGGAGGGATTATATCAATTATTACAAAGTAAAACCGGAATCAGTAAAAAAACTAAACCAAAACTTCGCTAAAACTTATAAGCAAGATTCCAGGCAAAGCCCATATTAAACTTAGAAGAACTTCTTCCAAAACCAGGGATGATCATCGGTTGTATGTCATCCTGTTTTGTTGTATACCCTAAATATCTTGGCTGGAGATTTACATCAATATAAAAATTAGTATCAAACAATTGAACCCTTCCGCCTAAAGTAGCTTCTATCCAATATGATGACTGTGTAGATGAAGGAAATGCAACTGAAGAACTACTCCCTCCAAAGCCACGCACCGGAACTGCAAAATATTCCTGAGTGTAAAATGATCCTGCTAATTTTCCGCCTGAGTAGAAACCGTTAAATTCATTTTCAGGATCTTTCGCCAACATATAGAAAACTCCCAATTTCAAAAACGGACCATTCACTTTGGCATCATAGCTGTTCTTTTGATAAACATTAGATTCAAATCCTGCTTCAATAATGCCGTGAAGATCACCTTTTACTTTAGATGAAATAAAACCCTGATACATTTTTCTGTCGGAAAAGAAAGAAGCACCTGTATTCAAGACATCAAAACCAACCATAAAATTCGGTTCATATTTCCATTTTTCTTTCTTAGCCTTTTCATCCTTCTGAGCAAAACTCAAAAGACTCATTACACTAAAAAAGAAGGTAAAGATTAGTTTTGTTTTCATTCTCTATAAAGTTTTGTCCGGCTTCTATGCTTTTCACCGGAGTAGTTGTAGTAGGATCTAATACCGAATTGAGATTTTCGTAATTAATTTTTATTCCACACCCTGGAGAAACGTAAGATGATTTAGTAGTATAATTTACCCTTACTTTAGATTCAGCTCCATTAGTTCTCACTTTAAAATAAACATCAGTATAAGGAGAGTTGTCTACTCTCAAAGGAACTACCCTCGATGTAATATTTGTCTGTGCTCCCAGTTGCACTTTTCCGGAACCATAATCTACCGCTACGAAAAGAGAATCTACAGTTCTCTCTTTACCCGATGCTTCTGTAAGAAAAGAAAATTTCATTCTAGGAGTTCCTTCCCCACTATCACAAATATCGTCGTCTCCGCCGCATGAAAACAGTACACTAATAAAACAGAACGCTATTAGGAATTTAAAATATTTCATTCATTTTAAGATTTGGAATTCAAATGTAAATAAATTATTTCTTAATTAATAACGCAATATTCTCTACGTGATGTGTTTGTGGAAACATATCAACAGGAAGAATTTTCACCACTTTATAATGTTCTTTCATTAAAGCTAAATCTCTTGCCTGAGTGGCTGAATTACAGCTTACATACACTACTTTTTCAGGAGCTAATTTTAAAATTTGCTCTACTACTTTCTGGTGCATTCCGTCTCTTGGCGGATCGGTGATTAGTACATCTGCTTTCGGATGATTTTCCATAAATTCATCATTGAAAACATTTTTCATATCTCCACAATAGAAAGTCGTATTTGTCAAACCGTTTAATTCTGCGTGTTCGATGGCTGCATCAATAGCTTCCTGAACCGATTCTATACCAATTACATGTTTTGCATTTCTTGCCACATATTGTGCAATCGTTCCTGTTCCTGTATATAGATCGTAAACTACTTCATCACCTTTTAAATCGGCAAATTCCAGAGTTTTTCTGTATAATTCTAAAGCTTGCTTATAATTGGTCTGAAAGAAAGATTTCGGTCCGATTTTAAATTTCAAACCATCCATTTCTTCCATTAAAAATCCTTCTCCAAAATAAACATTTACATTCAAATCATAGATTGAATCGTTTTGCTTAGGATTAATAGCATACACCAATGTTTTTATTTGCGGGAATTGTTCCAACAAAAAGTCAAAAAGCTGCGTACGGTTTTCTCTTTCTTCTCTGTAAAGCTGGAATAAAACCATCCATTCTCCTTTAGAATTTTGTCTCATCATTAAAGTTCTCAGAAAACCTTCCTGATTTTTCACATCAAAAAAGTCTAAACCTTTGTTTTCTGCGAATTTTTTAACGGCTAAACGAATTGCATTTGAAGGATCTTCCTGAAGGAAACACTCTTTTAAATCTAAAATTTTGCTCCACATTCCCGGAATATGGAAACCAAGAGCATCTCTGCTCCCAAAATTCTCTTCAGAACTGATTTCGTACTGCGAAAGCCATCTTGCATTGGAAAAAGAAAATTCCATTTTATTTCTGTAAAAATATTGCTCTTCAGCTCCTAAAATCGGAACGGTTTCAAAATCATCAATGCCACCAATTCTCTTAATATTATTGTAAACTTCTTCCTGCTTAAAGTCAAGTTGTTTTTCATAGCTCATATTCTGCCATTTGCAACCTCCGCAAGTCCCGAAATGAATACACTTTGGCTCTACTCTGAATGGTGATTTTTCAACAATTTCTTTAACTTCAGCCTCAAAATATTTTGACTTTGATTTCTTCACTCTTGCATTCACTACATCTCCGGGAATTGCCCCTGAAACCAAAACGGTTTTTCCTTCTTCAGTTTTTCCGATAGCCACTCCCTTTGCACCTGCTGCAAAAAGCTTTATATTTTCAAGAATTACATCTTTCTTCTTTCTCATAACAATACACTGTGACAGAGATCGTTTTTATCCTACACTCCATCTAATTTCTATTTTTCTAATAAATCCTTGAAACCTTTCAGTTTCAAATCTGTCTGCAAAAATACATAAAAAAAAACCTTATCAAAAGACAAGGTTTTTATATATAATAGTTTTAAATTATTTTGTCTGAGCCGGTTGCTGAGATTGCGCCTCCGCCGCCTGTTGCTGAGCTGCTACAACCGCCGGATCCATACCTCCACCTTGTTGCAACTGTACATTAGGATTTACTTTTGGAGCAGAAAGTCCTGTTTGCTTATCGAGTACTGTTACCAATTCAGGATCTCCAAGATTGAAGAACGGCTTGCTTGCAATTTTACCGTCTTTATCTATAATAATGAAACAAGGTAATTTGAACGCATATACCCCATATTTTTTAGCAATCTCAGAGTTTAAACCTCCTTCAGCATAAACATTAGTTCCTGTAAAGCCTTTTAGTAAAGAATTGCTTGTTTTTACAAACTGATCTTTAGTATCATCAACGTTTACATAAACGAAATTCATTTTAGACTTATAAAAATTCACAACTTCTTTCAACACGGGTGTTGTAGATTCTCCGATGTAAGGATTCCAAGAAGCATAGAATGTTAATAAATAAGGTTTTCCTTTGTTTTCAGAAAGATTGTATGCTTTACCGTCTTGTTTTACCAATGCACCCTCAGGAGCCTGCTCACCAATTTTGAATCCGTTAATCGCAAACTGAATTTTTTTCAAATCTTCTTTAATGGTAGCATCTTTAATATCTGTATCAATAATTTTTTTGATTTTCTCAGTAGTTTTTTCCGGAGAACCTGGATGAATATCAGACTGAGCCATTACGAATGCCAATAGATAATCTTTAGTTACCTGAGAAAGATCTTTTTGGTTTTTCTTTAAATATTCAGAAAACAGCTCTGAAGTAACAACATCCGTTTTACCTTTGCTGTTAGCCTGAGCATATTTTTGGAAATCAGGACTCATTTTACCTAAAAGATATTGTCTGTAGTAAGGATTTTCCTTTACCATAACATCTTTATTTTCCTGAAGTTTATTTTCGAAATCAGTGAACGCTTTTGTTAATTTGAAAGAAGGATTACCTACCTGCTGTTTGTGACTCATTTCATACTGACTCAAAATAGTAAGCAATGTGCTTGATACATCATTTTTCTTCCAGGTAACGATTTCGCTGTCAGGATTGAATTTCTTTACATTCTCGTCGATATTTTTTGTAATATCAGCCTGTACTTTTTCAATTCCTTTTAAGAAAGACTTTTCATCTTTCATAATCAATTCATTCATATTAACGCTTTGAGCGTAAGTTGAAAGAAATTTTTGAGTTGCCGTAAAGAATTCATTATTCTTTTTAGCATCTCCAGTAATTACATATTCTGTAGGGAAAGCCATTGCATTTCCTGAAATTTCAAGTTTCTGACCTCCTTTTAGATAGATTAAGTTTTGTTTTCCGGCATAAGAAATCACATACATTCCGGTTCTTGGAGCATCAAAGCTTCCTTCGAAAGTTCCATCGCTTTTAACACCGATATTAATTAATGGTAAAGTGGCAACACCCGAAGCCTCGATAAACTCGATTCTCTCTAATGGAGAACCTCCAGTGATTTTTCCTTTTACTTCTACTTTTTTAGAGCAAGACATTGCAAAAACAGCAATGATAAACAATAAAAGATATTTTTTCATTTTGAATTTTAATAATTACGCAAAAATAAGTTTTTCAATAAATTAAAAGCAACTAAATATTACTTTTATGAAAGATTTAACTAAAAAAAATCGCCATCCGGTGAGGAGACGATTTTTTATGGTATTTTTAATCAATTTTATCCTCTGTCAGCAAGAGCAGACATATATTCTCTGTTCATTCTAGCGATGTTTTCAAGAGAAATTCCTTTCGGACATTCTACTTCACAAGCACCGGTATTTGAACAGTTACCGAATCCTTCTTCGTCCATAGCTTTCACCATGTTAAGAACTCTTCTCTTCGCTTCTACTCTACCCTGCGGTAAAAGTGCGTACTGAGAAACTTTAGCTCCTACGAATAACATTGCAGATCCATTTTTACAAGTAGCCACACAAGCTCCACATCCGATACAAGCCGCAGCATCCATTGCTTTGTCTGCATCTTCTTTGGGAACCGGAATAGCGTTAGCATCTAATGTATTACCTGAAGTATTTACTGAAATGAAACCACCTGCAGCCATTACTCTGTCGAATGCACTTCTGTCTACCATTAAATCTTTAATAACAGGGAAAGCAGCACTTCTCCAAGGCTCGATAACGATCGTTTCACCGTCTTTGAACATTCTCATGTGCAACTGACAAGTCGTGATACCCGTATCCGGACCGTGAGCTCTACCATTGATGTATAGCGAACACATACCGCAAATACCTTCACGACAGTCATGGTCGAAAGCGATTGGCTCTTTTCCTTCGTTAATGATATTCTCGTTCAGAATATCCAACATTTCCAAGAATGAAGAATCTGTAGAAACATCCGATATTTTATAGGTCTCAAACTGACCTTTAGTCTTATTATTTTTTTGTCTCCAAATTTTCAGCGTAAGATGTAAGCCTTTTTTTGCACTCATAATTGTATATTTATAGGTTGGAGATTATTTTGTTGGTTTATCTGCATTTTCAAATTTCATTTCTGAAGATAAAACTGCAATTTTAGTTGAATTTTTACTTTTTAATTCCTGATATTTCTGCATTGCTTTTGCAATATTTTCAGATTTATCTTCTTCCGATTTAGAATAAACTTGTTTTTTATCATTCTTAATAATCTGATAGAAAACTTTTTTATCTTTAAATTCATTCGGATTGAGAGGCTTAAGATTCACTCCAGCAACAAAAGCTCCCATTTGTCCTTCAGCATTTATGACATATACTGAATTAGGTTCAAGATTTGCCTCGACATAATCTCTATTTTCTGCACCAGCCCAAAATAAATGTGCTCCGGGATCACATTCATAAACCAAATAGTTACCGCTTGAAACTGATCCTAAGAATATATCTTTATCGTAAATTCTAAAGTTAATTAAAACTCCCGCTCCGGTTTTTAAAATATATACCAAAGATTTTCCTTCAGACGGCTTATCAATAGCTTGAGTAGTTACTTTCTGAGCAAAAGCGGTCGAAATCCCGAAGAGAACCACTAAAAGCAATAATACTTTTTTTAAACTCTTCATAACTATTTGTAACTTCTTGCTTTAACTTCGATGTTGTCATAGATCAAGTCTTCTTTATGCAGAACTTCTGTTGTAATATCATCTGTTTGATATTCCCAAGCTCCAACATATTTAAAGTTAACATCATCTCTTTCTGCCTCCCCTTCCGGAGTAGCATGATCTTCTCTGAAGTGTCCTCCACAAGATTCGTTTCTGTGTAAAGCATCAATAGCCATTAATTGTCCAAGCTCGATAAAATCCGCAACTCTGAACGCTTTTTCAAGTTCAGTGTTCATTCCATCGGCATCACCAGGAACTTTCACATCCGCCCAGAATTCTTTTTTCACCTGAGCGATTTCAGCAATAGCTTCTTTCAAACCTTCAGGAGTTCTTCCCATTCCTACCTTATTCCACATAATGTGTCCTAATTTTTTGTGGAAATGATCTACTGAATGAGTTCCTTTATTATTTAAGAAGAAATCTACTTTATCCTTAATTTCTTTTTCAGCTTTATCAAAATCTGCAGAATTCGTAGGAATTGAACCTGTTCTGATGTCTGCAGAAAGGTAATCTGCAATAGTGTATGGAAGTACGAAATATCCATCTGCCAAACCTTGCATCAAAGCAGAAGCTCCCAATCTGTTTGCTCCGTGATCAGAGAAGTTAGCCTCACCGATTACGAAACATCCAGGAATTGTAGATTGTAAGTTATAATCAACCCAAACACCACCCATTGTGTAGTGAACCGCAGGATAAATCTTCATTGGAGTTTTGTAAGGATCATCAGCAGTAATTTTCTCGTACATTACGAATAAGTTACCGTACTTCTCCTCAATCCAAGCTTTTCCTAAATCATAGATCTGCTGATCTGTAGGATTGTGAATATGTTTTTCGATAGCGGCTTCTTTACCTTTTTTAATGATCTCTGTAGAGAAATCTAAGTAAACACCTTCTTTAGTATCATTATTTTCAATTCCGTAACCAGCATCACATCTTTCCTTACCCGCTCTGGACGCAACGTCTCTAGGCACTAAGTTTCCGAATGCAGGATATCTTCTTTCTAAATAATAATCTCTATCTTCTTCTTTAATATTTTCAGGTCTAAGTTTTCCTTCTCTGATCGCTACAGAATCTTCAATCTTTTTAGGAACCCAGATTCTTCCTGAGTTTCTAAGAGATTCAGACATCAAAGTCAGCTTAGACTGCTGCGTTCCGTGAACCGGAATACACGTCGGGTGAATCTGTACATAACAAGGGTTTGCGAAGTACGCTCCTTTTTTGTGGATCTTCCAAGCAGCAGAAACGTTTGATCCCATCGCATTGGTGGAAAGGAAATATACGTTTCCGTAACCTCCTGAAGCAATAACAACTGCGTGAGCAGAATGTCTTTCGATTTCACCTGTTACCAAGTTTCTTGCGATAATTCCTCTTGCTTTTCCATCTACAATTACCAATTCCATCATTTCGTGACGGTTGTACATTTTAATTCTTCCTTTACCGATTTGACGGCTCATTGAAGAATATGCACCTAATAATAACTGTTGACCAGTTTGTCCTTTTGCGTAGAACGTTCTTTTTACCTGAACCCCACCGAATGAACGGTTATCTAATTGCCCACCGTAATCTCTCCCGAAAGGAACCCCCTGAGAAACGCATTGGTCAATAATATTTGCAGAAACTTCAGCTAATCTGTAAACGTTTGCCTCTCTTGCTCTGTAGTCACCACCTTTAATCGTGTCATAGAACAATCTGTATGTAGAGTCACCGTCTCCCTGATAATTTTTAGCTGCGTTGATACCTCCCTGAGCCGCAATAGAGTGCGCTCTTCTTGGAGAATCCTGATAACAGAATGCTTTTACATTATATCCTTGCTCAGCTAAAGTAGCTGCAGCAGAACCTCCTGCCAAACCTGTACCTACAACAATAATATCAATCTTATCTCTGTTGTTTGGTGCAACAAGGTTCATATGATCTTTATGATTTTTCCATTTATCCTTTAAAGGACCAGCTGGAATTTTTGCATCTAATTTACTCATATTAGTATATTGATATTATTGAGTTACGAAGTGATAAATTGCGATAAAAATAAAACCTGCAGGAATAAGGATAGAATACCATTTCCCTAAAGCTTTGATTACCGGAGTATATTTTGGGTGTCTAGCTCCGATTGACTGGAATGAAGACTGGAAACCGTGAGCCAAGTGCAATCCTAACAAAACAAAAGCGATTACATACAAAGCCACTCTCCAAACGTCTGCAAACTTCTCATGAAGCTCCGGCCAGAAACGTTCTGCGTCAGGAGCTATTCCTTCTACATATTTGTAATCAAGCTCATGCCACCAGAAATCATAAAAGTGAAGTACCAGAAAAGCTAAAACAACTGCACCGGAAATAATCATATTTCTCGACATCCATGTAGAATTGGAAGAAGGATTGTTTGCATCGTACTTTACAGGACGTGCATTTCTATTCTTAATTTCTAATATAAATCCCATAATGAAATGGAAAAAAACCGCAAAACCAAGAATAGGCTGCATTAAGAACTGTACCATTGGATTATAGCCCATAAAATCTGATGCTGTATTGAATGCATCACGATTCAGGACTGATAAAAAATTGGTCGTCAAATGCAGTATAAGAAAGATCAGCAAAAATAAAGCTGATAATGCCATAGCATATTTTCTACCTATTGTAGAACTCGTTAAACCTGCCATATAAGTTTAAATTTCAATTTCCACAAAATTAAGAAATGTTAACTATATCAAAAAGTGAGAAATCTCACAATTAGTCAGTTTGTAATCTTTCTAAATAACAGCTATAATATTATAAATAAAGGAAAAAGAATAGGACAGTTAATTATTTCAAATCATAAATTTTATTGTTATAAACGATCTTCTCCACATCCTTAGAAAACGTTTTTATTTCAGAAATATCAACTCTTCTCGACGAACAGTAAGGATTGATAATATATTGGATAATTTTATCCCTTTCCGCATCCTCACTTACCCAAAAGCAAACACTATTACCTTTTTTAATTGATAGAATTTTCTTTTTACTAAAACTGTGAGTTAGAATTTCGTTTTTGCTATTTTCAAATATATTAAAACTGACTCTGATAACTAAAAATATGGAAACAGCCATTATCAATACCGCAGTATTTCTAACATTTAATTTTAAAATTGCAAACCTCATCAGATAAAGAATTATAAACAAAGAAAAAACTTCAAATAGATTCATTGAAATATTCTCAAAAAACAGTTTATCAAAATCCGCAAACCAATGAATAATTTTCAATAATATCTGAATAATGAAATCGTAAATAATATTTATCAATCCAAAATCAAGCTTAAAACCAATCAATGCCGTGATTAAAAATGAAAAAACGATCACAATTTCAGAAAATGGAACGATAAAAAAATTAGCAATAACAGAAATAAACGAAAACTGATGAAAATAATACAAAACCAACGGAAGTGTAGCCAATTGTGCAGAAATGGAAATTGAAATCGTATTAAAAATTAATTTTTTAAACCAATTATTCTGTTTGGGAAAATAATTTAAAATCGGTTGATTCAGCCAGAAAATTCCGAGAACTGCAAGAAAACTCAATTGAAAACCAACATCAAAAATCTGTTGTGTATCAAAAATCAGAATAATAAAGGCTGATAGTGACAGAGAATGCAGTAAATCTGATTTTCGTTGGAGTAAAACGTAAATAAAATATACACTCAGCATGATACTGGAGCGGACAACCGAACTTCCAAAACCAATAAAAACAGTAAAAAGCCAAATAAAAACTAAACTTGAAATGATTGCATATTTTCTGAATTGTAACGGTAAAATTTTAATTAATAAAAAATAAAACAATCCGAAAATCACAACAATATGCGTCCCGGAAATTGCCAGAAAATGTGTCAGTCCGGATCGGTTAAAATCCTGAACAGTCTGAGCATCTATTTCTGTTCTGTCTGCGAGAATAATCCCTTTCAAAAACTCTTTCGATTTGGGTGATATTTCAGTTTTATCAATATTCTGAAGTACTTCCAATCTTCTTTGTGAGAACTTTTCACCCCAACTCAGATCATTTCTTTGTGCCGAAGAAATTCCGTCATTGATGTAAATCTGATATTCAATATTTTTGCGGCTTAGGTATTTTGCATAATTAAACTGAAAATCATATTCTGGAGATTTTGGCTTTGTTATATAACCTTCTGCTTTATAATAATGATTAAAATCTAATCCTTTTTCATCTTTTGGGACATATAAAATCGCATTAAAATCACTTTCTTTTATATGAGCTTCAATTTCATATTTTCTATTCTTTTCTTTTGAATTCAATTTTTTAGAAACCTTGAAAACAATTGTTTCATTATTGCCAACCGAAAGATGCTGAGACGAAAAAGAATTAAAAAAATGCAGAACAATTCCAATTCCGAAAAACATAAAACCTAAGATATAAGGTTTTGATTGATGAAAAATAAACGACTTAAAAAATGTGGAAATTAAGATTAATGTACAAATTCCGACAATCGGATAAATACATTCTTTACCCAAAGAAAAATTATCCTGAAAGAAAATACCGAGGATAAAGCAGATGACGAGAATCAAAAGTGGTTGTTTATTCAAAATTGTGTTTTCCCAAATGTATCTATTTGAAAAACAATACGCAAAGTAAAATTTCAAAACTTAAAATTTTGCTTCAAATTCCTTACAAAAAAGAAAAATCATAGAAAAATTCTCTACGATTCTTTATGGTTTGTTTAATTTTTTAAACTTTATTTTTTCAATAGAGCCTCAATTAATTTATTTTGAGATTCCATTAATCTTGCCATTTGTTCTTGATTTTTTAATATACTTTCCACTAATTCAGGTGATTGCATATTAACTTTACCACTTCCAGTATTTACAACACCATCATTTTTCTCAATATTGCTAATATTCGTAATTCTATCATCATATAAATTATTCACATCAACTTCCAATTCATCAGCAATTTTCTTTAATAACAGAGAATTAGGAACACTTTTATCAGATTCTATATTTGAAATTGTACTTTGTGTAACATCTAAACGCAAAGCCAAATCGTCCTGAGATAATCTTTTTGCTTCTCTAAATTGTCGCACTTTAGTTCCTAAACTCATAATATTAAAATTTTAATCAAAAATATTAAAATATTTATGATGTTGAACAAAAATAAAGAATAGTTTTATCCCTGCACATATATAGATTGGATTTTTTTTAAATCTTTTCCAACCAAAAGATAAAATAATGCATCTATATAGCAAAAGAATTATATTTAACCCATAAAAAAACAAAATGATCATGACTAAAAAATGATTTCGTGGCTGTCTATACTGACAGTCTTCCTGACCTTACTTTGGTCTTGCCACAATGAAGATTTCGCAAAGGGCGAAACTGAACCTCAAAGAAACAATGCCAATTTTTTTAAGCATACCCAAAAAGGAGGCATCAATGCCAAATCGGGTGTAGATTACTTTAGTATTCTGGTGGCTTACAATCGTGACAAGGATTTTCTGTCTACCATGCCCGACCAACAGGGAATGCCCATTTGGGACAAAATGCAGATAGTAGATACAGAGAATGCAACAGGTCTTATGATACCGCTTTCTCATGATAATGAATCTATGAGCTCTGTACTTTTCGCGATACTGGATGACAAAAATTCGGTAACAGGGGTAAAAGATTATGACAACAATATGCTGAAAAACGTAGTCTATAATACCACTATAAACAAAGAGTTTCGTGAAAGAATACTTTATACTTTCATGTATATGGATAACAGAGCTTTTGGAAACGAAAAGTTTACCAACATTCCGGAAGGTTTATTTGATGACCTGAAGTATAATAAGGAGTATGGAAGAATAGAAATTAAAAATTTTGACGAACCTAAGAATGCTACTCTTAATGAGTCCGGGAAAATATTATGGGTAGAATCTTGCGGAACGTACTGGAAATGTTCTAATCATGGGGAAGGATCCTGCGACTATTGTATGGATAAATGCCATGTTCAGCTGTGTTTTTCTTCTATGGTCTTTATAGAAGATGGAGGATATTATCCCGATGCTTCGAGTGGAAGTAGCGGTGGTGGAGGTGGAGCAACTCCTTCTCCTGAAGGTATTCCACCAGTAGATCCTTGTACACAAAGCGGGATGCCATTTTACAGAATGTCTCCGCAATGTGCAGGAAATAATGGAGGTGGCAATATTACTGATGAAGAATTGCTGCCTCCGCAATCTCCATGTGAAACTTTAACTAAAGCAATACAAAATCAGACCGTTAAAAATGCAATAGATGAATTGAAGCCGAAAACACTTTTGGCAGAAAAAGAATTTACACAGGAAATTGAAAGAAAATATAATAACGCCACCCAAAGCTATGACTATACCATAAATCTAAGAGAGGGAGATGAATATAATGGCGTTGCAGCAACAGGAGGTTATGTAAAAGGAAATGCCCATAATCATCCTAAAGAAGGTATAAGAATTCCTTCTCTTGGTGATATTAAATGGATGAATATCTGTCAGGGAAATATAGCGCCTACCAATGCTGTGGCTTACAATATTATTGTCTGTGCCAACCATCTAAGCCCGACTGATTATACTACAGCCAATTTATATGCTATTGCAACTGATAATAAGGATGAACTCAATACAAAACTTGAAGATCTGTACAACCGTCCTGATTTAGCTGGATTAACAGAAGGTAGAAAAAGAGAATTGTTAATGAAAGAAGATGATTTAAATTATCAAGGATTCAATGACAACCCAACAGAATTGGAAAAGAAATTTTTGCAGAAATATGGTAACTTTGGGTTGTCACTCTACCGATTTAATAAAACAACCAACAAATGGATGAAGCTAACCACCGATGGAACTACTATAACCGAAACACCTTGCGAATAATTATGAAAAAAATACATTTATTTACAACCTTATTAATATTTTTATCAGGATTGGTATCTTGCCAAACCGTTGCAGACTTAGAAACTGCTTATCCAATCAATACTCCCAATACCTATTATAAAGACATCGGGAATAATCTTAATCGTTATGAAGGAACATGGATTTATGATGATGGAGTATCTTATATTAAGATTGTTTTAGTGAAAAAAATAAAATTCCCTGTATGGCAATATTTTGAGGATACTCTTATCGGAGGTTTTCAATATAAAAAAAATGGTGTAGAAATTATAAATACACTTAATGATATTACTAGCTCTCAAACACATCCAATTAATTATCCAATATCTGGAAATAGATTGGGAGATACATCACGACTTAGCCCCTTTCATCAATATACTTCTGATAATGTGAGATTAACAACAAGTATAATAGAAAATGAATGCATCAGTCATATGAGTGTGAGAACCCTGATCTTAAATGGGCAATCTGCCATACAGATTAAGAAAGAAAAACCATTTGAACAACCACAAGATTGCAATCCCATAATACCTAATGGCTTTTATTATCTGATAAAGCAATAAAATGATACAGGCTGCAGTTTTACTACAGCCTTTTTACACAAATTATGAAAAAAATATATTTATTTACAACCTTACTTATTTTTTTATCAGGATTGATATCCTGTCAAACAATTGTTGATTTACATGACCATAGCTATCCTATTAACACTCCTAATACTTATTATAAAGATATTGGTGACAAGATTAATCCTTATGTGGGAACTTGGGTACATAACGATGGTACTTCCTATATAAAAATAGTAATTGTGAAAAAAATAAAAGCCCAAATTTGGACTCATTATGAAGATTATATGATTGGTGCATTTCAATACAAAAAAAATGGCGTTGACATTATTAATACTTTAAATACTCTGAATACTAATTTAGCTGATGTAAGAGATTATTCAATAAGAGGGAAATTTTATTCCAGTTCTCCTATAACACCTTTCCATCAATATACATCTGATAATACACGAATAAGATTATCTATAATAGAAAATGAATGCATTAGCCATATGAGTGTAAGAACGTTAACATTAAACGGGCAACCCGCAATGCAGATTCATAAAGGGAAACCGTTTGAGCTTGCCCAAGATTGTAACCCTGTAATTCCCAATGGATTTTATTATTTGATGAAACAATAAAATAAATATATGCTGTAGCGAAAACTACGGCCTTTTGCACAAATTATGAAAAAAACACATTTATTTATAGCCCTATTTATATTGTTATCAGGATTGGTATCCTGTCAGACAATTGTTAATATGCATGATAACAGCTATCCTATAAATGAACCTAATACTTATTATAAAGATATTGGAAATAAACTTAATCTCTACGAAGGAACATGGGTATATGATAATGGAACATCTTATATAAAAATAATATTGCAAAAGAAAATAAAATTCCCAGTATTGCAATATTTTGAGGATACTCTTATCGGAGGTTTTCAATATAAAAAAAATGGTGTAGAAATTATAAACACATTAAATTTAATTAATAGCAATTTTAATGATCCGATAAAATATCCTATCTCAGGAAATAGATTCGGAGATACTTCATTACCAAGTATTTTTGAAGGATATACCTCAGATAATACTAGATTATCATTAACAGTGAGGGAAAATAATTGTTTTAGCGATATGGACGTTCGAATATTACTATTAAATGGACAACCAGAAATACAAATTAAGAAAAGAAACCGTTTGAACTTGCGCAAAATTGTAATCCCGTAATTCCTAATGAATTTTATTACCTAATGAAGCAATAAAATAAATACAGGCTGTGGCAAAAACTACAGCCTTTTTACACAAATTATGAAAACAATACATTTATTTACAGCCTTATTAATATTTTTATCAGGATTGATATCCTGTCAAACAATTGTTGATTTACATGACCATAGCTATCCTATTAACACTCCTAATACTTATTATAAAGATATTGGTGACAAGCTTAATCCTTATGTGGGAACTTGGGTTTATGACGACGGTACTTCTTATCTAAAAATAGTGATTGTAAAAAAAATAAAAGCAACAGTTTGGACTCATTATGAAGATTATCTTATCGGAGCATTTCAATATAAAAAAAATGGTATTGATATTATCAATACTCTTAATACTCTTAATACCAATCTATCAGATCCAAGAGATTATTTAATATAGGGAAATAGATTTGGAGATACATCACGACTTAACCCTTTTCATGAATATACATCTGATGATAAAAGAATTAATTTCTCTTTCAAAGAGAATGGTTGTTATAGCTATTTAAATATGAGGACTTTAACATTAAACGGACAACCTACTATACAGGTTAAGAAAGGTAAGCCATTTGAACAACCACAAGATTGCAATCCTGTAATACCTAATGGTTTTTATTATCTGATAAAGCAATAAAATAATACAGGCTGTAGCGAAAACTACGGCCTTTTAAAGCAATGAAAAATAAATTTTTAATCTTCATTTTTTTGATATTTGCTTCTATATCGTATAAAGCACAAGCAACTGATACCTTATCCGATGCTAAAAATTTTGAAACAAATAAAGCAAATTATATCGGTCAACCATTTTCAAAACTCCTTAATGACATGACACAGATACAACCTAAAACTATTTGGGCAACTACCAACTTTAAGTCAAAAAATGAAGTGAAATCATCAAGAATAAAATTTTGTGATTTAGAAGAATCTTTTAATGTAATTACCTTAGAAATTATATGGCAAACACCACTTGAAAGATCTAATACCAAATATTATCAACAGTTACATAATGCATTTTTCACTAATGATGAAAAGCTTTTTTATGGCAGTAAAATAGTTAAGGATATCAAAGTTTATCGCTGATGAAATGGTCTTCTAAAATATTTATATTTTGTGCTTTGCTTTTTGTAATTAAGAGTAAAGCACAATTAGATACTTTAAACTATTTAAAGCAATTTGAAACCAATAAAACCGAATATATTGGAAAGCCTTTTTCAAAACTATTAAGAAACCTGAAATATAAAATAGTAATATCGAGCTTAGATAATAATGGATGTTATTATGCTTCAAGTTTTGGTTTTTTAAAAAATGAGAAAGCTTTTGTGAGCATGAATATAGTATGGGAAAATTCTATTGTTACTAATCCTGTATTTTTCTCAGATAAAAAATGGTTAGAAGTTTCAGACTTTACAGAAGAAGAAAAATTATTCTTAGAAAAGATTATCATTAAAGATATTTCTGTTCAGAATCAACTGGTATCATTTGGCTTTTTACATTGCGGACCTAAAAAGTTTTCAGATAATTTTACCAAATATTTAGTCGATAATAAAAAGAATTATATAGGAAAAAGATTTGAAGATTTTTTATGTACTATAAACCCTGTATTTTTTGATTTCTATAAACATGAGTTTAATGAATCTGGAAAAATACATAAAACTATCTTTTTCTTAAATTATGAAAAAGTTGCTCATAACAATTCTAGAAATAAAGACTCAATTCAAATTATATGGAGAAAACCATTGAATAAGAAATCAATATCAGAAAAAAATTCTTTAGGAACCAAAGAGATTTTACTATTAAAGGATGAAATAATAAATGATATTTCTTTATGATGCATAGTCTTTATCATTGGCTAAAAAAGAAAAAGACTGTTCAATACTGAGCAGTCTTTAATTTTTAACCTTTCAAAATAACCTCAGCGGCATGATCGCTTGCTCCACTGCCGCCCAGTTTTTCTCTCAACAATTCGTAGTCTTTCAATACCTGAGATCGTTTTTCACCTTCCAGAATCTTTTTCAATTCTTCAACTAAATTTTTAGTATTGAGATCATTTTGAATTAATTCCTTTACTACTTCTCTGTCCATAATTAAATTCACCAAAGAGATGTACTTAATATTTTTAACCAGTCTTTTCGCAATGGCGTAAGAAATCTTACTTCCACGGTAACAGACCACTTCAGGAATATTCAGTAAAGCAGTTTCCAATGTTGCTGTTCCGGATGTTACCAAAGCTGCTTTTGAACATCTTAGTAAATCGTACGTTCTGTTAGATACAAAATGTACATTCTCATCTACATATTTCTGATAAAATTCTTTTGGAAGACTTGGAGCTCCGGCAATAACGAACTGATATTCTTTAAAATGTGGTCTCACAGAAAGCATCATTTCCAACATTTTTTCTACTTCCTGTTTTCTGGAACCCGGCAATAATGCAATAATTTCTTTTCCGTTTAAATTATGTTCAGCTTTAAATTTTTCAATATTGATATCCTGTAAAGTAGAAATGGCATCTAATAATGGATGCCCCACAAAATGTGAATGAACACCATGTTTTTTATAAAAATCTTCTTCAAACGGAAGAATTACCATCATTTCATCAACGTACTTTTTAATAATCTCTACTCTACCCTCTTTCCAGGCCCAAAGTTGCGGAGAAATATAATAAATAACTTTAATTCCTAACTCTTTAGCAAATTTTGCAATTCTTAAATTGAAACCGGGATAATCAACCAAAATCAAAATATCAGGTCTGTTGTTTCTGATATCTTCTTTGCACAATTTAATATTATTCAAAATCGTTTTTAAATTCATCGCCACTTCCAAAAAGCCCATGAATGCAAGATCTTTATAATGTTTCACTAAAGTTCCGCCTTGCGCAGCCATTAGATCGCCACCCCAAAATCTGAATTCTGCGTCTGGATCTTTCTGCTTCAAAGCTTTCATTAAATTACTCCCGTGCAAATCTCCGGAAGCTTCGCCTGCGATGATGTAATACTTCATTTCTATAATAAGGATAGAGAACAAATTAAGCTATTCCTGAATCTTAATTTGTAATTTTGTCCAAAGATAATGATAAAAATGTCAGAAGAATTTGAAATAAGAAATAAAGTTGCGGAAAGCGGTTTAATCAATTTTGACCTTACTGATCTTGTGCCTAAAGGTGTAAGAAAAGGGATTGATCTTAAAGATTTTCTTTTTATGGAAATGATTTTAAAAGAAAAAGATTTCCGTGAAAAAGTTGCCGCTATTAACGTGGAGGAATATCGGGATACTTACATTTACATCTATAATTCGGCAGATGCAATTGTCCCTCTTTGGGCTTATTTTTTATTAACAGCCAAATTAACAGAAGTTTCCAAAAAAATAGTTTTCGGAAACCGTGGAGATCTTGAAGTAATTCTAATGCACAACGCTATTCAAAGACATGATTTCAGCGAAATGCATGGAAAAAGAGTGCTTGTAAAAGGGTGTTCGGACAAAGAAATTCCTGAAAATGCCTACATTGAGTTAGTGGAACAATTAAAACCCATCGTAAAATCATTGATGTTTGGCGAAGCGTGTTCTAACGTACCGATAATTAAAAATTAATATTGAACTATGTATTTTCTTCCAAATAGTAATTAAAAAACTTATTAGGGAATATTTTTTGATAACTTTGATAGAGTTAACATTTAATAAACACAAACAATGAGTTTAATCGATTTACTTACAGGAAACACAGGCAATCAGGTTGCCGAACAGGCGGAAAATAAATTTGGAATCAGCAGAAATCAGGTTCTTGCCTTGCTTGCCGTAGCAGCTCCGTTAATTATTTCATATCTAAGAAATAAATCAAAAGATACAAACGAAGCAGAAGCTTTAAATAAAGCACTTGATAAAGACCACGACGGAAGTATTCTTGATGATACTACGCAGGCAGAAGCCAGACAATCTGAAGGAGGTTCTATTCTAAATCATATTTTTGGTAATGAAAAGCAAAATGTTGAAAATAATCTTTCTCAGAGTACAGGAATTTCTATAGACAAGATAGGGCCGATTTTAGCAATGCTTGCTCCGGTTATTATGGGATATATCGGTAAAGAAAAACAGCAGAACAATGTAGGAGCCGGAGGTTTAGGAGACTTATTGGGAGGAATTCTTGGAAACGCATCCAATCAGGCTCAGGGACAGCAATCGAGTCCTTTGAATGATATTTTAGGCAGTGTTTTGGGTGGCGGGCAATCATCATCTTCAGGAAACCCGCTGAACGATATTTTAGGAAGTGTTTTAGGTGGTGGAAACCAACAGAAAAAACAAGAAGGAGGATTGGGAGACCTTTTAGGAGGTATTTTTGGAAAATAGATTGAATTTTTTACATAAAAAAAGACCGGAGAGAAATCTTCGGTCTTTCTTATTTTTACTTGTTCTTATCTTCGGAAGCTACTGTTGATTTTGCATCCTTTCTGCGTCTTCTTTTCCCATAACTTCCGTTATTAATTTTACCTCTTCTGGATTTTTTGTCTCCTTTTCCCATAGTATTAAGTATTTGTTGTTATTACGAATTTAAAAAATACTGTTTTAAATCAAAAATATCAGCTGTTAAAATTTCTATAAAAAAGCTTTTTGGAGTTTATTAATTTTTTCAGACTACAAAAATTACAATTCAAAAAAATCAAAAATTCAATAAAAATTTATCGTAAAAAAATAATTAATTCTATATTTGCAATAATAAAAATTAAAATCAATGAAACTATTAGGTAAAAATTCAATGTCGACGGTGCTAAGCTGTATACTTTTTCTTCTCTTTTTGTTTTTTGCATTTCATCTTACTTATGAACTATTCGGGTACGGAATTTCATATTATAATCTAAAAACAAATAGCAAAATTTTATATGATACATTTTATGTCGGAAACACAATCGATTGGGGTGGTAAAATAGCAACAGGAAGTAACTATTTCAGATTTAAATTTCCTTTTTCGGATCAGCAAATGGTAACAGGTGTTTTTTCATTAAATATGTTTTTAAATTATTTACTTCAATTCTCTTTTTACACTTTATTCTTCTTTTCGGCTTTTAAAATTTTTAATGGAATGAGTCAGGAAATACTTTTTAATCAAAGTGTTATTAAGTGGTTAAAAAGATTCTCTATTCTTAATATTCTATTTGTTCCGTTATCTGTTTTAAACTGGCTATATAATTTTAAAAGTGATTTAAATATGGATATATTATTAATTGTATTTATACATCTTTTGTTGGGAATCATGGTATATTTTATCGTAGCTTTTTTCAAAAAAGGTTTTGAAATTCAATCTGAAAATGACTTAACCATATAATTATGCCAATAATCATCAATGTAGACGTGATGCTTGCCAAACGTAAAATGCAGTCACAGGAACTTGCCGAGAAAATTGGCATTACCCAGGCCAATCTTTCCATTTTAAAGACAGGAAAAGCAAAAGCCGTAAAACTTTCAACACTGGAAGCTATTTGCAAAGCGTTGGATTGTCAGCCGGGAGACATTTTAGAATACGTAAAAAGTTAAAATTCTTATTGTGAAAAAATATTTTATCATTGCATTCACTTTTTTAGGAATACTCGCTTTTAGTCAGAATGAAAAAGCTGCAAAAACTCCTGAAAAAAAATTCATCCATTCAGAATTTAACAATGATTCTAAAATTTCAGAAGAACTGTTAAATAAAATAGGCACTAAAAATCTTCAAAACTTAGGATTAATCTGGGGATTCCTGAAATATTACCATCCGAATGTTTCCTCGGGAAAATATAACTGGGATGATGAGCTGCTTAAAATTTTACCCAAAATTGCCAGAACTTCCGATGAGCAGAGAGATCAGATATTGATAACCTGGATAAAAAGTTTTGGTGACTTTAAAACCAAAGATTATCCTGAACCTAAGAATGTAAAAATGAAAGCTGACCTGGATTGGATCACTTCTTATGGCTTTACAAAAGAACTGTCGGATTTATTGTTAGCGATAAAAAAAGCAGACAGAAAAAAATCGAATTATTATGTTTCCCTCTTCAGCGATGGTAATGCAAATTTTGAAAATGAAAATCCATACTCTACAATGATCTCACCGGATGCAGGCTTTAGATTATTAAGCTTATACCGCTATTGGAACATCATTCAATATTATTTTCCTTACCGATACGCAATCGGGGAAGACTGGAAGGAGGTTTTAACAGAATTTATTCAAAAATTCACCTCAGCGCAAGACGGAACCGAGTATAATCTTGCCTGCCTGGAACTCAGTACAAAAATCAATGATTCTCACGGCGGATTCTTTAATAATGTTACTTATCATTTTTTTGGAGAAAGAATAGTTCCTTTAGAAATCATTTTTGCTGAAAATAAAGCTGTGGTAAAAAATTATTATGATGAAAAATTAGGAAAAGAAACAGGAATAAAAATTGGTGATATCATTCTGGAAGTTAATGGAAAAACAGTGAAAAAAATTCTTCAGGAATATTCGAAATATATTCCGGCTTCCAATCAGGCTGTGAAATTAAGAAATTTATCATTCATCCTTTTAAATTCAAATGAGCTCACAATAGACGTTAAATATCTAAGCAACGGGCTGGAAAAAACCGTTACAATTCCTACCTATAGATCCAATGGAATAAATTACATCCAAAAACCTGCCGAGTCATTCAAAATGATCAATGACGATACCGCTTATCTCCATTTACAAAATCTGAAGTCTGACCGTTTACCCGATATTTTTGAAAAAATAAAAAATACGAAAGGTTTAGTTATTGATATCAGAACATATCCTACAGACGCACTGCTATTTAAACTTGCGAAATACATAATGCCGAAGCCTGAAATTTTCGTTGATTTTACAGTTTCTGATCCCACAAGACCGGGCTACTTTGTTTTTGCACAGAAATATGATGTTGGAAGCAATAATAAAGACTATTATAAAGGAAAAATCGCTATTCTTGTAAACGAAACAACGCAAAGCTTTGCAGAATATCACACCATGGCTTTCCAAAAAGCTCCGAATGCAAAAGTGTTCGGCTCACAGACTTCAGGAGCAGACGGTGATGTATCCTACATTCCTCTTCCGGGGAAGATATTGACCGGAATTTCTGGTGTCGGCGTCTATTATCCGGATGGAAAAGAAACACAAAGAATCGGGATTATTCCTGACGTGGAAGTAAAACCGACAATTGACGGTATCAGAAATAAAACTGATGAAGTTTTGGAAAAAGCCCTTGAATGGATTAAAAATTAACCAATACCTTAAAAACTCAAATCAAAAACTTCCTTCTGGGAGTTTTTTTGTTTTAAAGACTTTCAAAAACCTTATCTTTGCCAACGAAAAATCAGACAAATAAAAGTCTGATCTCTAAAGTTTAATATAAACATCTAAAACAAATGTTTCGATCGCACACAAACGGAGAATTATCTCTCAAAAATCTTAATGAAGAAGTTACACTTTCAGGATGGGTACAAACCATTCGTGATAAAGGATTTATGATTTGGATAGATCTTCGGGATCGTTACGGAATTACTCAGTTGGTTTTCGACCAAGACCGCTCTTCAGCAGAATTGATGGAAAATGCAAAGAAATTGGGACGTGAATTTGTGATTCAGGTTACAGGAAAAGTAATCGAAAGAGTAAGCAAGAACCCAAACATTCCAACCGGAGAAATTGAAATTTTAGTTGAAAAATTAACGGTTTTAAATGAATCTCAACTTCCGCCTTTTACCATCGAAGATGAAACAGATGGCGGTGAAGAATTAAGAATGAAATACCGTTACTTGGATATCAGAAGAGCTCCGGTAAGAGATAAACTGATCTTCCGTCACAAAATGGCGCAGAAAGTGAGAAATTATCTTTCAGATGAAGGATTTATTGAGGTTGAAACTCCGGTTTTAATCAAATCTACTCCTGAAGGAGCGAGAGATTTCGTTGTACCAAGCAGAATGAATCCTGGACAGTTTTATGCATTGCCACAATCTCCTCAAACTTTCAAGCAGTTATTGATGGTTGGTGGAATGGATAAATATTTCCAGATTGTGAAATGTTTCCGTGATGAGGATTTAAGAGCCGACAGACAGCCGGAATTCACACAAATCGATTGCGAGATGGCTTTCGTAGAGCAGGAAGACGTGATGAATGTTTTCGAAGGAATGACAAAAACGTTGATTAAAGATATTACAGGTCAGGAATTCGGAACTTTCCCAAGAATGACGTTTGCTGATGCGATGCAAAAATACGGAAACGATAAACCGGATATTCGTTTCGGAATGGAATTCGTTGAGTTGAATGAATTAGTAAAAGGAAAAGATTTCAAAATATTTGATGACGCAGAATTGGTTGTAGGAATTAATGTTGAAGGATGTGCAGATTATACAAGAAAGCAAATCGATGAGCTTGTTGATTGGGTTAAAAGACCACAGATCGGCGCGTCAGGAATGGTTTGGGCTAAATTCCAGAATGACGGTGTAAAAACTTCTTCTGTAAATAAATTTTACAACGAGGAAGATTTAGCAAAAATCAGCGAGAAATTCGGAGCGAAAGAAGGCGACTTAATGTTGATTCTTTCCGGAAACGAGCACAAAGTAAGAACTCAACTTTCTGCTTTGAGAATGGAACTTGGAAATCGTTTAGGATTAAGAAAAGGAAATGTTTTCGCACCGCTTTGGGTTGTTGATTTCCCATTATTGGAATTTGATGAAGAAAGCGGACGTTACCACGCAATGCACCACCCTTTCACCTCTCCAAAACCGGAAGATTTTCATTTATTGGAGACAGATCCAGGAAAAGCAAGAGCTAATGCTTACGATATGGTTTTGAACGGAAACGAAATTGGTGGAGGTTCTATCAGAATTTTCGATAAAGATTTACAGTCAAGAATGTTTGATTTATTAGGATTCTCAAAAGAAGAAGCAGAAGCTCAATTCGGATTCTTAATGAATGCCTTTAAATACGGAGCTCCTCCTCACGGCGGTTTGGCTTTCGGATTTGACCGTTTGGTTGCCATTCTTGACGGAAACGAAGTGATCAGAGATTACATCGCTTTCCCTAAGAATAATTCAGGACGAGATGTGATGATTGATGCACCGGCTGCAATCGCTAATGAACAATTGAAAGAATTATATTTAACTCATTCGGAGGATTTAAAAACAAAAAAGATACTTGATAATTTAGATAGCATTGATCTAAAATAAATTAAAAGCGGAGATAAATCTCCGCTTTGTTTTCTCATAATTATGTACCGATTTGCTGTTCCAGATATTTCGTCAATAGAGAAACACCGACATCTCCTACTTTATCAGCTACTTTTCCTAAAAAACCATAAAGCTTTTGCCAAGAAGCTCTTTTTGTTTCTTTGGATGAACTAGAATCCTTAAGTTCAAATAATCCATTTTTTAACTCTGTTTTTTCATTAAAATCCGATACATAACGCTCAATTAACTTTTCAAGCTGGACTTCTTCATTTGTAAAGTTAATATTCCCATTAATTTCCTTACTTACAATTCCATCTAATTTTTCTATAATTTGAGAATTTATATAAATACTCTGATTTTGTATTATTTGTGTAGGTGAAGAAACATTAGAAAATTCTTTTCCGCTAGGTAAAGAATCTCGAATATATTTTTCAACCACTTCATTAATTTCAACCTCCTTGATTTCATTCTGGAAACGATGTTTTATATTTAATATTTTAAGTTCTCTTTCTTGTTGGATATCTAAAATCAATCTCTGTGATTCCTTTATATATTTGGTTAAAATATTTTTCCTTTTAGCTTCATCAATGTTATCCAAATCTGCTAATATTCTCTCTGCTTCAACTGGATTGGAAATGCAAAGTTCCATGAAGTGAGTAAAATCTTTATACAGATCATTAACTTTTTCAGGAGGTAAATTTATATTTGAGTACACAGAACAAACAATACCAAAATCAGTTTTATTTTGTGAAATTTTAAATTCTTCATTTGAAAAGGCAGAAGAATAATCTCTAAATAAATTAATGAATTTGGTAAATTCATTACTCCAAATTCTTTCATTCGGAATATACACTCTAAATAACATGCCTTCTGCAATATTCTCAATAAAATTTTGCCCTGAAATTTCTATATCAATCAATTTTTCATAAGGTAAAACTTTTAACTCAACATTTAAACGAGTGACAAGATTATTTACATTTTCTACATATTCATCCTCAGAACAATCCAGTTCATTTTCTTCTATCCAGCTACTAACGTAATTAATGTAGTAACTTTTGTATTTTACTTTAAATTCTAAGTCATCATCTATTTGTGGTAAATCAATTTCCTTATCAATATTTATAAAATGTGTATAAGTACCAAACATATTATCTTTGAAAATAAACAAAATATGTTTATTCTCTTGTAAAAGTTTTATAAGCCTTTCAACAACCACTTCATAATCAGGAAGACACATTCTAAAAAGTGTATGTTCAGTTAATTTACCAATAATAATTAAATCATTATTACTAGCATTCTCACTTTCTATTAAATCACATATTGATTCCCAATTCTTAGGACTTGATTTTAAGAGTTTGGTATGTCTGTAATATCCATTTGTTTGTAAAACTGTCTGAATTGTTCCTCTATCTACACTGTCTAATAATAATGCTTTTTTGGTCATATTTTTTTTCATACTTTTAAATTTCAAATATACAAGTTTTGATCTTTTTCCCACGGCACAATCATTGCAAGTTTTACAGAAAAGTAAGACAATGAAAGCAATTTGGAACGGTGCCATCGGTTTTGGATTAGTTAATATTCCTATAAAGATTTATTCTGCAACAGAAACCAGTAAACTGGATTTGGATATGTTGGATAAATCTGATTTTTCAAATATCAAATTCAAACGAGTTAACGAGAAAACAGGCAAAGAAGTCAAATGGGAAAACATTGTGAAAGGTTATCTCATGAATGACAAATATATCGTTTTAGATGAAGAAGACTACGAAGCTGCAAGTCCTGAGAAATCAAAAATACTTTCCATAGAACATTTCGTGAAAGAAGCTGAGGTAGATTCTGTATATTTTGAAACGCCTTATTTTCTTGAACCTCAGAAAAACGGAGAAAACGCCTATCGACTTTTAATCAAAGCGCTCCAGCAGACAAAAATGGTAGGAATTGGCACATTTGTACTCCGAGACAGTGAAGCGATTGGCATGATTCGACCTTACAATGATGATGTTTTAGTGCTGAACAGATTACGCTTTGCTCAGGAGATCAGAGATTACAAAGAACTTAAGATCCCTGCTAAAAAAGCCCCAAAACCTGCAGAACTGAAAATGGCAAAAAATCTGATCGAGCAACTTTCAGAACCTTTTGATCCTACATTTTACAAAAATAATTACAGTGCAGATCTTTTAAAAATCATTAAGAAAAAAGCCAAAGGAAAAAATGTAAAACTTAAAAAATCTGAACCTGCAAAAGAAGGTAAAGTGATTGATTTAATGGCGCAGTTAAAAGCAAGCTTGCAACGTCCAACCTCTAAAACCGCATCGTAATGGCTCTTAAAGATTATAATCAAAAACGGAAATTCGACGAAACTACCGAACCCAAAGGAAAAACAAAAAAAAGTAAAGATCAGCTTATTTTTGTGATTCAAAGGCACGCAGCTTCACGGCTTCATTATGATTTCAGATTAGAGATGGAAGGCGTTCTGAAAAGTTGGGCAGTTCCTAAAGGTCCGTCTTTAAACCCAAATGACAAACGTTTGGCGATGATGGTTGAAGATCATCCTTATGATTATAAAGATTTTGAAGGAAATATCCCTGATGGAAATTATGGAGCCGGGCAGGTTGAAGTCTGGGACAGCGGAACGTATGAACCTTTAGATGAATCCAGTAAACTTTCTGACGAAAAAGAACTGTTGAAAGAATTAAAAGCAGGTTCTTTAAAATTTATTCTTCACGGCAAAAAACTGAAAGGAGAATTTGCTTTAGTTAAAATGAAAAATGCAGAAAACAATGCATGGCTTCTCATTAAACATAAAGACGATTTTGCAGAAGAACATTATGATGCCGAAGAAAATACTTCTAAAAATTCAGAGGTTACCAAATTTTTAGAGGAAAAAAAAAGCCTAAAAAGCAACCAAAAAAAGTTATAACTTCAGCATTAAAACCTCATTTTCAAAGATTTAATTCTTTGGTTGACGAGAAAAAACTGGAGAACTTCATTAAACCCATGCTCGCCAAATTGTCTGATAAAGCATTTGATGATGAAGACTGGATTTTCGAGATAAAATGGGACGGCTATCGTGCCATTGCGGATCTAAGTAAAAAACAACCCCTCTTCTACTCCCGAAACGGTATTTCTTTTTTATCAAAATTTGAAAAAGTTTCAAACGATTTCAACCAACAGAAACATAAAATGATTCTCGACGGAGAAATTGTTGCTTATGACGAAAACGGAAAACCCAATTTTCAACTGCTCCAACAGATTGGGGATAACCCGAATTTAGCTTTGACTTATCAGGTTTTCGACTTGCTTTGGCTGAATGGTCATTCTACCGAGGAACTTTCTTTACTACAACGAAAAGAACTACTGAAAGACGCATTAATAGAAACCGATGTCATCAAATACTGTGATCATATCTCTGAAAATGGCATTGATTTTTTTAATCAAATGAAAAAAATGCAGCTGGAAGGAATGATTGCTAAAAAATCTGACAGCATTTACACCGAAAACAGCAGAAGCTCGGATTGGCTTAAAATAAAATTCACCAATACTGAAGAGGTGATTATCTGTGGATTTACGGAGCCTCGAGGATCAAGGGAAGGTTTCGGAGCTCTCATTTTAGGAAAATATATTAATGAGACACTGACCTACGCAGGACATACCGGAACAGGATTTAATAAAGAATCATTACAAGAAATTCATCAACGGCTGGAGAAACTGGCAGTAAAAAAGTCACCTTTCAACGTCGCTCCTAAAACCAATATGCCAGTAACGTGGATTAAACCTGAATTAGTATGCGAAATCAAATATTCTGAAATTACCAAAGACGGCATTTTTAGACATCCCGTATTTGTGGCGATAAGAGAAGATAAAAATCCTGAAGATATTAATGAAAATCCAAAAGAAATGAAAGCACAAACTTCATCAAAAAAAGCTAAAACTTCCAAAACAGAAAATGAAATTACGTTGAACCGACATAAAGTAAAACTGACCAATCTGGATAAGATTTATTTTCCGAAAGATGAGGTAACAAAAGGTGATCTTATTGATTATTATCAATCGGTTGCGGAGTATATTTTGCCACATTTAAAGAACCGCCCGCTTTCTATGAATCGTTTTCCTAATGGCATTGAAGAACAAAATTTTTATCAGAAAGATGCCAGTGACAATATTCCGGATTGGGTGAAAACGACGCAAGTTTATTCAGAATCTACCGACAAGAATATCGATTATATTTACTGTAACGACAAAGCAACTTTGGCTTATCTGAATAATTTAGGCTGCATCGATATGAATCCATGGAACTCGTCACTTCCCGATTTGGAGCACCCAGATTATTTGGTTTTAGATCTCGATCCTTCAAAAAAAAATACCTTTGATGACGTGATTGAAACCGCTTTACAAGTAAATGAAGTTTTAGAATCTATAAAAATTAAAGGATATTGCAAAACTTCTGGAAGTACGGGAATTCATGTATATATTCCGATGGGTGGAAAATATGATTTTGACCAGGTAAAAGATTTTGCCCATATTTTGATGAAACAGGTGAATGAAAAATTACCGAAACTAACCACTCTAGAAAGAAGTTTACAAAAAAGAAACGACAAGAAAATTTACCTCGATTATCTTCAAAACCGTTCCGGACAAACGTTGGCAAATGTTTACAGCATAAGACCAAAAGAAGGTGCTTCTGTTTCGATGCCTTTGGAATGGACTGAGTTAAAAAAAGGAGTAAAACCAACCGATTTTAATATTCACAATGCATTGGAGAGAATTAAAGAAAAAGGTGATTTATTTAAACCTGTTTTGGGCAAGGGGATTGATATGATGAAGGCGTTGGAATTGTTGCAGGATGTTGAATAAAATTAATTATTCATAATTGGAGATTTAAGGCAACTTCGCTACCAAACTCTCCGGCAACATTTTTAAAATAAAATAAATCATTTTCCATTTAAAATTGGGAACAATGGTGAAAGAATTTCCTGCATTAACGATGTATTTTGCTACATAATCAGGCTCCATAATTAAAGATTCATTCAATTGTAAACCTTCATTGATTTTTGTTCTGATATACCCGATTACTAAAGCATTGACTTTAATGTTTCTTGAAGCTAATTCTTGTCGTAAGCCAGCTAAATATGTTGTAAAAGCTGCTTTTGTACTTCCATAAATAAAATTACTTTTTCGTCCACGAACACCTGAAAGTGAAGACAAACCGATAATTCTTTCTAAATTCTTATTGCTTTCATCTGTCGCTATAATATTCAGAATGGAAACTGCACCCATATAATTTACCAACATCATTTGTTGTGTCCCTTTGAAATCTGTCAACGCTTTTTCGTTATCCACTAAAAATCCCGCTGCGTAAACAACAATATGAGGTTTTACTGGAAGTTCATTGTAAAATTTTTGATGAGAATCAAAATCTACCGAATCAAAAGATAAAACCGTAACTTTTGAATTAAGATCATTTTCCTGAACAAACTCTTCTAAAGATTTAGTATTTCTGGATGCTGCAATAATGGAAAATCCTTTTTGAGTATATTGCTTGATACTTTCCTTAGCTACATCGGAATTTGCACCTAAAATGAGAACGGTTTTGTTTGTGTTTTGATTCATGAGGCAAAGATAATTTTTTATTAAGTATTAATTTCACAAGCGGTGTCATTTCGACGAAGTAGAAATTCATTCTTATAATTTGTCAATGAATGCTTCATTACATTTTGCTCTGTTCTGAATAACAGTTGTACTATAATTAATGTAAAAAAGTTTCGGCGGGGTGAGCAAAGCTCACCCCGCCGAAACGAAATATTTTAAAAACTAAAAAAAATTATTTTTTCTCAGTTTCGATTTCTTTTTTGTCTTCTGTTTTTTCAGTAGCTTTAGCTTTATCACCAAAACGGCTTTCAGTAAATTCTCTTGAAACAGCAGCCTTCTCAAATTTCAATTTTCCTGATAATGTTTCAATTACAAAACCATCCTCCTGAACTTGAGCAATTCTTCCGTGAAGACCTGAAGTAAGGACAACTCTTGTTCCTACTTTTAAGCTTTCCACAAATGCTTTTTCTTTTTTCTGCTTTTTCTGTTGAGGTAAAATCATTAAAAAATAAAAACCTACCAACATTACTCCCATCATGATCAACATCATAGGAGACGAACCTCCGCCCGGAGTTGCTTGTAAAAAAATTGATAATAAATTCATGTTACTATGGTTGAATATTAGCAGTAAATGTTAATTTAACAGGAGCTTTTTCTACGTTAGCAAAAACGTCTGCAAATTTGCTTACGTTTCCGTCGAAATTTGAAGAATCGAAGTGTAATGTAATTTTTCCTTTCTTACCTGGTAAAATTGGTTCTTTAGTAAAATCCGGTGCTGTACATCCGCATCCTGGCTTTACTTCAGAAATTACCAAAGGATTAGTTCCTGTATTTGTTACTTCATATACGTGCTGTACTTTATCTCCTTTTTTAATATTTCCAAAATCAAAATTGCTTTCAGAAAGAGCAATTGTTGTTAAAGGTTGGTTTGAAACTGGAGCAGCAACCGGTTCTTCAGAAACACCACCACTAGTATTAGCAGGAGCCAAGTTTGTAGCTCCGGCAGTAGAATCTGTGATATTAGCAACTTCTGCACCCGCAGCAGCCTCCTTATTTTCTTTTTTACAAGAAACCAGACCTAAGCCTATAATTGATAAAGCGATAATTGATAACGTCTTTTTCATATTAAAATATTTTATATTCTGTTTAAATCTTTACAGTATTTATCTAAAATCCCGTTAATGAAAATATTGGAACGATCCGTCGCAAATACTTTTGCAATCTCGATATATTCATTAATAATAACTCTTGAAGGGGTAAAAGGAAAATTGTCAAGCTCAGCAATAGCCGATGATAAAATAACTTTATCCATTAGAGAAACTCTGTCTAAATCCCAGTTTTCTAATCTCTCCTGCAGTTTCTTTTCGTTACTTTCCCAGCTGTCCAGCGTATTTCTTAATAATTTCATGGCGAAAGATTTATCTTCTTCATCTTTCAGCATTTTTATCAAGGTTCTGCTTTCTTCATCTTCTTTTAAGAAACCGATTGTTTTCTGAACCATAGAATTGGCAATGTGAATATCATCCGACCAAGAAAGTTCTTTATCACTAAGATAATCATGGAAATCATCATTTTCAGCGATATATCTTAAAAATAATTTACCAATGAATTTCTGATCTTCCTCAAAAGAATATCCTTCTTCTTTCATAAAATCCTGATAACGCTTCCCGGCAGACATTCTCTGGAAAGTTTTCACCAACAAATCATCATGAAGATCCCATTTCAATTCTTTGTGCTGACCTGTAAAGAACAATCTCTCAGGATTTTCTTCCAGCTTAATTAAAACTTGATTGTTGATGAATTTTTGGTTAGGATTAATATCAGAATCAGACTTAAGATATTTGTTTTTTCCTATCTCGATCTGGTTTTCTGCCAGTTGTTTAAGAGAAACCAGGAAATTAATCTGATACATATACAGATGATAGATTTTCTCTATCCCGGCAAACATATTTTTCTCTAAAACATCAAACTTTATGGGATTCTGTTCGTAAGAATACACAGTTTGTACTACTTTTTCACGGATTTGTCGTCTTCCTAACATTCAAAGAGCTTTTTATGGGTGCAAAGATACAAAATTTAAAATTGATGAAATTCTATATGTGATCACATTTTCGTAATTTTGTAAAACTTTATGAAAGCGCTAAAAACCCTAAACCCCTATTTCTGGAAGCACAAAATATTATTATTTTGGGGGGTACTATTCATCATCACGAGTAATTTTTTCAATATATTTAAAGTTCAGTTTGTCGGAAAATCTGTAGACGAACTTACCAAAAACGGAAATTTGGGTTTTAACAATCAGGTTTTAATTTATGTTGCCATTATCGTTGGCTGCTCTTTATTAACCGGATTTTTCACCTTTATGATGCGACAGACCATTATTGTGGCATCAAGAAGAATTGAATATGAATTAAAAAATAAAATCTATAGACATTACCAGGATTTATCTTTAACAGATTATAAGCAGACAACAATCGGAGATTTAATGAACAGGTTAAGCGAAGATGTTGTAGCAGTAAGAATGTATTTAGGGCCTGGTGTGATGTATGTTGCCAATTTGATCGTCTTGGTTGTGATCACCGCAATTTATATGATAAAAACCGATGCATCAATGACACTTTGGACATTATTGCCACTTCCGATTTTATCATACGCCATTTATAAAGTAAGCTCGATTATTAATCAAAAATCGAAGATTATGCAAAAAAGCCAATCTGCGATTTCAACTTTTGTACAGGATAGTTTCTCAGGAATTCGTGTGGTGAAATTTTTCGCAAGAGAAAATTATATTAAAAAGAATTACAGCGTAAAAGTCACCGATTATCAGAACAAAGCTCTTGATTTGGCAAAAACTGAAGCGTACTTCTTCACGATTATTATATTCGTAATCGGATTATTGAATGTTGCTGTCATTCTAATTGGCGGACAAAAATATATTAACGGAGAATTGAGTATTGGTAAAATTGCAGATTTCTTCATGTATATCAATACACTGATTTTTCCTTTTTCAATGGTAGGTTGGGTAACTTCTGTGAATCAAAGAGCGGAAGCTTCTATGCAGAGGATTAATGAATTCATGGATAAGAAATCTGATATTGTGAACAAAAACTTCGATACGTATGAGATTAAAGGCGATATCGAATTCAGAAATGTATCGTACGTTTATCCAAATACAGGAATCAGAGCTTTAGATAATTTAAGTTTCAAATTGAAAGCTGGAGAATCTTTAGCCATTATGGGAAAAACTGGCAGTGGAAAATCTACGATTGCTTTATTATTATGTCGATTAATTGATCCGACTGAAGGTGAAATTTTAATTGACGGTAAAAATCTTAAAGAACATAATTTAACAAATTACAGAAATTTCATCGGATATATTCCACAGGAAAGCTATCTTTTCTCAGATTCGATTGAAAATAATATTGGTTTCGCCATCGATAATCCTTCCCACTCAAAAGTTGTTGAATATTCTAAAATTGCAGATGTCGATAAAAACATTGTTGAGTTTAAAGAACAGTACAATACCATGGTGGGCGAACGCGGGGTGATGCTTTCGGGAGGTCAGAAGCAACGTATTTGCATTGCCAGAGCTTTAATTAAGAACCCAAATATTATCATTTTTGATGATTCTTTGTCTGCTCTGGATACTGAAACCGAACAAAATATTCTGGAAAATATCGATCGTAAAATACGTAATGCGACATCCGTAATCATCACACATAGAGAGTCTAGCGCTCAGAGAGCAGATAAGATAATTAATCTAACCGAAATTGCCAATTCTGTAACTGCATAGCAAATTTGTTCACAAATGTTAAATAAATCATAAAAAAAATTTTGTGATTAAAAGAAAACTTTTATATTTGTTCTTAACAAGATTAAAAAAAATATCTAACAATGAGTGAATACAAGGAACGCCATGAAAATGAAATTTTCACTAAGGTGTTAAAAGCAGGGAGAAGAACTTATTTCTTTGATGTGCGCGAGACGAAAGCAGGAGATTATTATCTTACGATTACAGAAAGTAAGAAAAATTTCGGAGAGAATGGAGAAGCTACATTTGAGAAACACAAAATTTATCTTTACAAGGAAGATTTTAAGAGTTTTCAGGAGATGTTTAATGAATCCACAGATTTCATCATTAACGAAAAGGGTGAGGATGTAATATCCGAAAAGCATGACAAAGACTTCAAAAGCAAATCATTCACAATTGATTCTGACGACGAAGTTTAATCAAAAAGAATATCTAAAAACACAAGCATCTGAAAAAAGGTGCTTTTTTTATGCCTGATTATTATTAATAATTTGCTTAAAATCTTGAATTAAAACAAATAAAAAACACATTCTCAATATATGAAAATGTGTTTAAATGTGGGTGAATGAGGGGTCTCGAACCCCCGACCTCCGGAACCACAATCCGGCGCTCTAACCAACTGAGCTACAATCACCGTTTTTGGTGGTGCAAATATAGGAAAGAATTTTTAATTACCAAACAATTCCATCAAAATTTTTCAAAGCAATTAATTTTTCTGATGTAAAGCCCTCAGCATAAGCAACTCCCGATAAACGTCCTAAATCTTGTGCTCTGTACGTTAAGCTCTCATAAAAGTCTTTTGAGGTAATTGGGGTCTCAGGTTCTTTGGAAGTAGGATCATAAAACTGAGTTTTGAATGCCATACAAGCTTCGATTTTTTTATCAAGATGCTCTGATATATCAATTACAAACTCCGGTTCGATATTTTTCCATTGGATATAATGAAAAACTTGCTTCGGTCTCCATACTTCCTGGTTTTCTCCATCCAAAACTGTTTCAATTTTTCTCAGTCCAGCTAAAAAGCACGCATCTGATACTAATTTCGCTCCTTTTGCATGATCTGGATGTCTATCATCAATTGCATTCGCAAAGACAATTTCCGGACGGTATCTGCGAATCATTTTTACAATCCTCATTTGATATTCTTCAGAATTTTCAAGAAAGCCGTCTTTCATTCCAAGATTTTCTCTGGCGGCTACTCCAAGAATTTTTGCAGAATTACCTGCTTCCACTTTTCTTGTTTCATCGGTTCCTCTCGTCCCAAGTTCCCCTTTGGTAAGATCGACAATAACGCACGTTTTTCCTTCTGAAATTAATTTGGCAATTGTTCCGCCACATCCGAGCTCTACATCGTCAGGATGAGCTCCAAAAGCTAATACATCTGTTTTCATATTTCCAAAGATAAGATTTAAAACAAAAACTTCCCAAACATTACGAATGGGAAGTTTTAATATCTATAATTTAAATTTTAAATTACTTATTGATTTCTGCATTTAATTTTACAGCATCCTGGTAAGTAGGATCTAACTGAACAGATTTTGCTACATAATCTTTAGCTTTAGCAGCATCAGAATCTTTCGATAAATAGGCTACTGCAAAATATGCGTACGCCAATGTCTGTTTGTTTGCCTCCACTTCAGCAGGTTTTACCGTACTGATATATTTTTCGTAAGCAATTTTAGCAGCATCGTTATTTCCACCTTGTTGGTAAGAATATCCTAAACTATAATAAGCAGGTGCCCAATCAGGAAGAATTGTACTCATTTTCTGCCATGTAGCAATTGCCCCATTCCAGTTCTTAGCATCCTGATATGCAGTTGCCAGCTTGAATAATGCATCTGTATCCTGAGCATTTGCAGCCACTTGCTTCTTCAATCCCTCGATTGTCGGGTTAGTTGGTCCTGCATCAACATCAGCCTGAGAAGCTCCTCCACCAGCGATTTTTGCCAATTCCATATCCCATTTCATCGTTTCGTCTTTCGCACTTTTAGCAATCGCTATTTTTTGTTGTGCTTCAGCCATTAGAGCCGCTTTTTTAGCAGCATCTTTTTCAGTTTTAGCTAAACCTGCAGCGATCAGACCTTGTAAACCTTGGTCAGCAGGCAATAATCTTGTCTGCTCTGCTTTAGAAGTAAAGCTATCCAAATTTTGTTTTGCTTCGGCATAATTTCCATCAGCATAAGCTTGGTAAGCTCTTAATTTGAATTTAATCGGATCATTAATTTTATCAAAGATCTTATCTAAAACCTGCTTAGAGTTTGCATAATCTTCGTTGGTAAAATATAATTTAGAAATTTCTAATTGTGTATATGGATCTTCATCAGCATATTTTGTATAGTTGATAAGATCTTGAGTTGCCTTGGCATTTTGTTGATATCTGATGTCATAAGCAGCCATTGCTTTATAAGCCGGTGCATAAGAAGGATCTGTAGCAATTGCTTTTTCTATGCTCGTTTTGGCTTGTTGCCATTGTTGAGCAGCCATCCACAAAGTACCGATTCTTGTATATACCGAAGCTTTATTTTTAGCTAAAGGAAGCGCTTTGTCATATGCTGACATTGCATCTCCGGGAATTCTTTTTAGTCTGTAAGCATCCCCAAGAGTATAATAGTAATAAGCAGGAACACCTTTTCTCTCAGCTCTTTCAATTGCCTTATTTAAAAATTGAATCGCCAAATCAGGTGAATTATTTTTTTCAAATAATGTTAAAGCTTCTGCAGCTCTGAACAAAACTTCTGCATCTTTCTCTCTAGAATCAGTTACAATCTTCTGAATTTCCGCAACTGCATTTTTATCTCCTTTTCCAAGTTTTACAGCAGCTAAACCAATCTGGTTCAAATAACTTTTTTTATCAGCAGCGAGACCTTTGTTAAAATTATCTGTTGCTGAAGCAAAATCAGGCTCACTTTGTTTTAAAAATGTATTTCCTAAGTAAAAATAATTTTCAGCCGTAGGCGCTGAAGCAATCATGTTCGTAAAATTGGTTTTTGCCTGAGCAAATTTGTCACTGTCAATACTGTTAATACCATCCTGTACCGTTTGCGCAAAGGCAAAGTTGGTAAAAAATACCACTGCCGCTCCAAAAGCAATCTTCTTTACATTCATATTCATTATATCTTTCATTTTATATTTTCTTAATCTAAATTCGAGTATATTAGAGACAATTATCAGACCAAAATACTATATTTATTTTGGTTAAAGGATTAATTTAATATATTTTAACGCATTTCAACTTCTCTTCCATAGATGTTGTAGGGCTGTAAACCCTCTTTCTGTACAATCTTCTGCCCCAAGTGAGTACATGAGTATCTTATAAAACCACTCGCAATATTGAAATTGCCTTCATTGGCTAAGAAATACAGAACTCTTGTAAAAGGATATTTCATTTCTCTCAGACCGTCAGAGTCAGGTAAATAAGATTTAACATTACTTATAATGGGAAGAATTTTGATCATGTCTCTTAATTTCTCCGTTTCTTTATCGTATGGTCGGCTAATTGTATTTAAACCTATGACACCGATTTTATTCGGATATTTATTTAGCTCCTCAATAACGTTTGTACTGCCGGAAATAACCGAAAACTTAAGATCTTTAGGTTGTTTTTTAAGCTTTTGAGCAACAAAATTTAAGTTACTAGAATTAGTACCATCAAAGACAAAATTTTTATCTTCAGATTGTAATCCTTCCTTAATTTCTTCCAACGTAATACTGGATTTTTCAGAATCTTTGGGAACAAAGAAAACCACTGCATCAGCCGCAAATTTTGCCGGGATAAATTTTAAATCTACTTTAGATTCGTAGGCTTTAATTTCTTCAGGAGAAAGTTCTTTAGACATCACGACAAGTCTTGCTTTATTGTTAAGCAAATCAAGAAATCCTAAATCTTCTTTTTTAGTTTGAACCTTAAGTTTAGTTTCAGGATAACTGATCATATAGCCTTCTGCTAAAGCCTCAGTGACACTTTTAAATGATTCATCGGTCAAAATGGTCATTTCTCCTTTATTATAAGAATCTTTTGATTCTGTCTTTTTTGAACAGTTTACCATAAGTAAAACCAGAAAAAATAACAGGAGATTTTTACTATTCTTCATCTTCTTCGGTATTTCTAAATTTAAAAATAACTCTCCATATTCTAAAAATACCATAAAGAATTAATACCGTTCCTAATGAGTAAGCGTAGATAGGTTCGATGAATTTATAAATCATCATTACGATACCTAAAACAACGTAACAAATTCCTGCAACCAGGGATAACCAATTGAACATCATATAACAAAAATACCAAAAAAAATAAAAAGAGAAGCATAAGCTTCTCTTTTTTAATTATTATTTAAAGATAAAATATTATTATCCTTCAAAATTCATTGTTAAAGGTAATCTGAATCGGTAACGTACAGATTGTCCGTTAATTTTAGCAGGAGTCCATTTATTTTTAATAGACTTGATCGTTCTCATCGCTTCAGAGTTGAAGTCTGCATTCTTTCCGTTTGCTTTAACGTCAGTAATACTTCCATCTCTTTCAACTACGAAAGTGATTTCTGTTTTTACTGTACCTTCATCACCATTCATCGCAGAACCGTCAAAGTTACTAGCTACTTTGTTTCTAAATGCATTGATACCTCCCGGGAATTCAGCAGTTTGCTCTACCTCCGTATATACCTGAGTATCACTTACCTGAGGTTTAAGTTCAACAGCAGTACCTTTACCACTTGATGGTGGTGGTGGTGGTGGTGTGTAAGCCGGAGCTTTTACACCTTCCTGATTCACTACACCTGTTGTTGTTTCTAATTGCTTAGAAATTGGTGGTGGTGGAGTTTCAATTTTTGGAGCCTTTACCGGTTCTGGAACCACGTTTTGAATAATTTCAATTTTCTCTTCCACTTTTGGTGGCGGTGGTGGTGGCGGTTCTTCTTCTTTAGGTGGTTCTATAATTTTATCTTCCTGAATAATATCAACCAGATCTGCCTTAACTTCTACTTGCTTTTCAGCATTAAGATTTTTAATCGTTAAGTAAATAAGAGGAGATAAAGCCAGCAATAAAAATATAGAAGTACCAATGATAAAAGACTTGGTCAGTAATCTAGGATACTGATGTCTAATATCATATGCACCATATTCTTTATTTCTATTTTCAAATACAATCTCGTCTAATGTAAGATTTCGACTGTAAACATTTTCATCTGCCATTGTATTGCAAATTTAATAATTAAATTACTTTGTTGCAGGTGCGGCAGCAGCCGAATTCCCTATTTTTCTTTCATAGATTGCTTTTTCCCAAGGCTTAACATCGGTAACACCGTATCTTTCGCTTTTGGTAATAGCCATCTCATCAAGAATATCTACAAAGTTTTTATATACTGCATCGTCAGTAGGCTTGATAATAACAGTAAACTTGTCTTTATCTGCCGCACCTGCTTTTGCTTGCTCAATAATCTTTCTTATTCCTTCTCTATCAAAAGATGTTTCCTTCAAATTTTCGTCATTTAAAGATGTATTATCTTCTTGATGCCAAAAAATTCTATTGTTTTTTCCTAATAGTAGAGAAATTGAATTAGAAAGCTTGATTTCTGTCTTTTCAGGAATCGGGTCATTCGGTTTTGGTTTTCCCGGAAGACCTAAATCCATCACATTCGGTTTGCTAAACGTTGACGTAAACATAAAGAACATCAATAGCAAGAAATTCAAATCCACCATCGGAGTCATATCAACTCGGGGATTATTCTTCTTGGACCGTACCTTGCCGCCTTTGCCGCCTTTTTCCTGTACCTGTACTTCTGCCATTTCTTCTCTTGTTATTCGTTAGGTTTACCTTCTTGTGACGTTATCAACCAAAATTTAAGAAAATCAATATCTCTTAAACCCTCAAATAAGCTTTTAACTTTAGGATATTCAGTTGTAACGTCTCCTTTAATCGCTAACTTGTATTCAGGATTTACGTTTAAACTTTCTTTTACCCAGTCTACTAACTGCTTATCTGTACTGTCCATAGGAATCCCTTTTGGACTTTTAAAATTCTTCTGCTCATCTTCAGACATAGAAAGATAGCTTCTAAGTTGATTCATAGGAACCCCAATTGTCTGAACTCTTTGAAAAGCAGCTTTTTGATTATTGTCAAAAGTAATACCATACTTTTTTCCCATATTATCTAAAAGCTCTAATCTTTCTGTTGCGTTTTCTACCGGCTGGAAATAAAATTTTCCATCTGGTGTAGCATTAATAGTCATTAAGCTCGCATCAGGAAGTAATTTCTCTGAGATTGAAGATGGCGGTTTGATCTGCTCCACATCAGGCTTCTTGAACTGAGTGGTCATGATAAAGAATGTAAGCAGTAGGAACGTAACGTCGCACATTGCGGTCATATCCGTAACTACCCCATGTCTTTTTGGTTTTATTCTCGCCATTATTTATTATCTAATTAATTTATAAACTTCTTTTTGTGTAAAAAAACACAGATTCACTTTAATTCTTAGTGAAATTCTGCAAAAGACTGCTGAATGCTCATTGCGATCTCATCGATCTTATAAGTCAATCCGTCAATTTTAGAAGTAAAGAAGTTATAAAGGATAATTGCTACAGCTGAAGTACCAATACCTAATGCAGTATTAATCAATGCTTCAGAAATACCGATTGATAATGCAGCAGCATCAGGTGTACCACCACTAGCTCCTAAAGCGAAGAACGCTCTAATCATACCAATTACAGTACCTAATAGTGCTACCAATGTTGCAACAGTACCTAATGTAGAAAGAATCATCATGTTTTTCTCCAACATTGGCATCTCAAGAGTAGTAGCCTCTTCGATCGCTTTGTTAAGCGCTACCATTTTTTGCTCTTTGTTAAGAGTTGTATCGTGAGATAAAGCTTTGTATGTAGTAAGACCTTCTTTTACTACGTTACCAACAGAACCTTGTTGTCTGTCACATTCTTCTAAAGCCTCATCAACTTTGTTTTGATTTAACAAACCTCTGATTGTTACAACGAAGTTGTCAACGTTTCCTGCCCCTGATGCTTTCCCTAAAACGAAATATCTTTCAATTGAGAAAACGATTACAGTAATCATGAATGTTACCAATAATGGTACAATAATACCTCCCATGTAGATCATCCCCATGAAACCTTCAGGATGTAAATCTTTTCCTTCTACATCTGCAAAAGCTACTGAACCTCCTGTTAATCTAGGATCAGCTTTAAAATTACCTGGGTTACCCAATACGAATAACCAAATACAAATTCCTATAACTAATAGAATAGGAATAATTATAGCAGGGTTTAGACCTCCCGCCTTTCTAGCAATTACTTGCTCATCATTTTTTGAAACATTCATTTCCATATTTAACTAAATTATATTGTTTTAAAATTTTACAGGGTGTAAATTAAAGGCAAAATTAATTAAAATGCAAGAGTCTTAAATAAACATTTTGCTTTTTTTTGGTAAAGAAAATTTAATACAATTTCGATATTATAATTATTTTTCAAATTTTTAAAAATTTTCTTCAATTTTACCAATTACGTTAAAAAATCAAAAAAATTACCCGTTGATTTTTTTAAAATTACCAATGTTAATTTTTATTTAAATTACTATATTCACGATTCTGTGAGGCACTACAATGATTTTTTTCGGCGCATTACCTTCTAAAATCTGTACCATTTTCTCATCCTGAAGCACTAATTCTTCCACTTCTTTTGCAGAAAGCTGCGCAGAAAGCGAAATCTTAAACTTCATTTTACCATTTACACTTACAGGATACAATATTTCGTCTTCTACCAGATAATCCTCGTTCAATACAGGGAATTTCTCGAATTCAACAGACGTATTATGTCCTAATAAACTCCACAACTCTTCACAGATGTGTGGCGCATATGGAGAAATGATAACGGCTAACGGTTCTAAAATATTGCGTTTGTTACATTTTATTTTTTGTAATTCATTTACAGCAATCATAAATGAGGATACAGATGTATTAAAAGAAAAGTTTTCGATATCATAAACTACTTTCTTTATTAAAGTATGCAACACTTTATATTCTGCTTTCGTTGGCTCTTCTTCTGACACTTCAAAAACCTCACCATTAAAATATAAATTCCAGAATTTTTTCAGAAAACCATAAACCCCGCTAAGACCTTGCGTGTTCCAAGGCTTGGATTGTTCTAATGGTCCCAAGAACATTTCATACAATCTTAAACCGTCTGCGCCATATTCTTCACAGATATCATCCGGGTTTACAACGTTGTATTTTGACTTAGACATTTTTTCTACTTCACGACCTGTGATGTATTTTCCGTCTTCTAAAATAAATTCTGCATTTGCATAATCTGGTCTCCAAGATTTGAAAGCTTCAGTATCCAGTTCATCAGAAGTTCCTTTTAATAAAGATACGTCTACGTGAATTTCGTGATAAGTTAATGGAAGTTTTTTTTCATTCGTTTTAAGCCCAAGGATTTCACCTTCTTTAAAACTATCTTCAAACCTTTTAAGATAATCTCTAAGATCTTTTAAATTTAAAGGTCGTTCGAAATCATTCTTTAAATCAATTTCCAAATTATCTTTACTGATAACTTTTATATTGTCTAATTCATTTATATTAATAAAGGTTTCAAAAAATTTATCATCAAAATACCAAGTTGTACTCCCTACATATTTTTTTGTAGTGTAAACTTTATTTTCTAAAATAGAATTAACAATTTCAGGTTTAGATGAATCATTTTTAATTAGATCAATAAAATAATCTTCAAATTGTACCCTATTAACAAAAGCACTCATCCCCAAAATCATCCCCTGATTGATCAATTTTTGGAAAGGCTCATCATGATCTATATATCCTCTGTCTTTTAAGAACATATTCCAAAAACGGGAATATAATAAGTGACCGGTTGCGTGCTCGCTACCTCCGATGTATAAATCTACCTGTCCCCAATAATCTGACAATTTTTTATCAGCAAAAACCTCACCATTATTAGGATCCATATATCTAAGGAAATACCATGAGCTTCCCGCCCAACCCGGCATTGTAGATAATTCTAAAGGAAATACCGTTTTATCATCAATTAAATCTGTCGCAACAACTTTTTGATTCGCTTCGTCCCAAGCAAACGTTTTAGAGTTTCCCAATGGCGGATCTCCATCTTCAGTTGGCAAATATTTTTCAACTTCAGGAAGTTCCAACGGCAAAGCGGAAGTTGGCAACGTGTATGGCATTCCATCCTTATAATATATAGGAACCGGCTCGCCCCAATAACGTTGTCTTGAAAAAATCGCATCACGCTGTCTGTAATTTGTTGTTCCGTGACCAATTCCTTTTTTCTCAATCGCAGTAATAATTAATGCTTTCGCTTCATCGTAAGTAAATCCGTTTAAGAAATCAGAATTTACGCAAGTACTTGTTTTAGAATCAAAAGATTTTTCCTGAACGTCTTCTTCAGTTTCTACAACTTTTTTAATTTCCAAATTAAATTTCTTCGCAAATCTGTGATCACGCTCATCATGTGCAGGAACAGCCATTACAGCTCCCGTTCCGTAACCCATCAATACATAATCTGAAATATAAATCGGCATCTTTTCATTGCTGAAAGGATTAACCGCATAACTCCCTGTGAAAGCACCTGAAACGTTTTTCACGTCAGACATTCTGTCTCTTTCGGTTTTCTTGGAAGTTTCTTCAATATAATTGTCTACCTCAGCTTTTTGTTCGGCTGTAGTAATTGTTTCCACTAAAGGATTTTCCGGAGCCAATACCATAAAAGTTGCCCCAAAAATAGTGTCAGGTCTCGTTGTGAAAACCTCAACGATTTCGTTATGACCATCCACATTAAATTTCACCTGAGCTCCCTGAGATTTCCCAATCCAGTACTCCTGAGAATCTTTCAAAGGCTGAGGCCAGTCCAATGTTTTTAAACCTTGCAATAATCTTTCGGAATATGCAGAAATTCTCATGCTCCACTGCATCATTTTCTTCTGAAAAACAGGGAAACCTCCTCTTTCAGATTTTCCGTCTTTTACTTCGTCGTTTGCCAGAACTGTTCCTAAAGCAGGACACCAGTTTACCGTTGTTTCCGCTCTGTATGCTAAACGGTAATTTAAAAGAATATCTTCCTTATCCATTTCAGAAGCAGTTTTCCATTCTTCTGCAGTGAAATGTAATTCGTCATTTTGATTGGCATTTAATCCTTCTGTTCCTTTTTCTTCAAATTGTTGAATTAAAGTTGAAATAGATTCCGCCTTGTCTGTATTTTTATTATACCAGGAATGAAACAATTCAATGAAAATCCATTGTGTCCATTTATAATAAGAAGCGTCGGAAGTTCTTACTTCTCTGCTCCAGTCGAAAGAGAAACCGATTTTTCTTAACTGCTCTTCATATCTTGTAATGTTTTGCTCGGTTGTAATCGCAGGATGTGTTCCTGTCTGAATTGCATACTGCTCAGCAGGAAGTCCGAAACTGTCGTAGCCAACTGGGTGAAGCACATTGAAACCCTGATGTCTTTTGTATCTCGCATAAATATCTGATGCAATATATCCCAGCGGGTGACCTACGTGAAGCCCTGCACCTGAAGGATATGGAAACATATCGAGAACATAAAATTTCGGTTTGTCTGTGTTATTGGAAGTTTTATACGTTTGATTGTCTTCCCAGTATTTCTGCCACTTTTTTTCTATCTGCTGATGATCGTAAAACACTTTTTTATAGATATTAGATGTTAGATGTTAGATCTTAGAATTTTTAATTCCAATTCTAATTTTCACAAAAATAATGAATTTAAAAGAAATGGAAATTTAATTTTAAATTAAATATATGAAAATAAAAAATCCCATCCGAAGACGAGATTTATATATTGTATTGATTATTCAGAATGTGTTACTGAATTCTTTTAAGTGTAAAAGTTTCAGAATGAAATTCTGTAGGATCTGTTTTATCTTCAAACATAATATTCAATGAAGTTTCACTAACCGAGATTACTTTTCCTGTCGCCGGCTCTACGATTCCCTGATATTTTACCTGAATCGCTTTGCTTGTTTTATCATATGTATATGTAAAGTTTCGGTCGAAAGTCGGAGTACAGGTTCCTGGTGTAGAACCATCCCCCACGTCTGTTCTTTTTCCAGTAGTTTCATTAGTGAACGTCCACCTTGATGTTTTCTGACAGTCTGTATCAAAAGAAATTCCATCTGAAACAGGGTCTTCGTCTATTGCAACTACTGTTACCACTTTTTTAATCGGCTGCCAAACACCTACAATTGGTGCTTCTACAACTACTTCATCGTCGTCATTACATCCCGTCGCCACAAATAATGATAAACCTGCAAATAATAATGCTAATTTCTTCATATATCAAATTTTTCAAGCGCTAAAATTATGATTTATTTATATTATTCTACAATTTTTTTAAAAAAATATTATTAAAATTTAATATTTACTGCTTATTGACTATATACGCTTCCGTATTTACCTTTATTTAACAAACATTCATGAACGTAAATAACCGCTATTCTGCGAAAAAAACTATTTTTGCACAAACAAAATGCAAATGCAAGACATTACGAAAAATAATTTTGACTTTTTACGTGTTCTCCTCGCCTTTATTGTTTTCGTGGGACATTTAGGGGCCTTAAGTGCTTCAAAAGATCTTAAAATCTTTGAAAAAAGTCCCATAGAAATTGCAGTTTTTGGCTTTTTCGTTGTCAGTGGATTTCTTATCGCAAGAAGTTACGACCGATCTTCCAGTTTAAAAAGTTATCTAAAAAAAAGAATCAAAAGAATTGTTCCTGCTTATCTATTGGTGGTTTTTCTTTGCGCTATTTTATTAAGTTTGGTAAGTACACTTTCTTTTGCAGAATATTTTCAAAATACTCAGGTCTACAAATATCTTTTCTGGAATTCTATATTTTTAAATTTCAAAGCACCATGGCTTCCCGGAGTTTTTGGAAATCAGGCGGTAAATGGAGCTCTCTGGACATTAAAGATAGAAATGTGCTATTATTTCTGCGTTCCTTTATTATTCTTACTTTTTGGGAAGAACAATAAATACAGAAATATCAGTTTAATTATCCTGTATTTTTTGTCACTCGTTTATCTTAATTATTTTGAATTGCAAAATAAAATTTCACTTGCAAAACAGCTTCCCGGTACATTATCCTATTTTATTCCCGGAATGCTTATTTATTTTAACTTTGATCAATTTATAAAACATAAACATCTTCTTTTCATCGTTGCCATCGCTACCGTTTGGATTGATCTAGTGATCAATATTCAATTATTTTCTCCCATGATGATCGGCATCATTACATTATACATCGCGTATTCTTTCAAGTTTTTGAATAATTTCGGAAAATATGGAGATTTCACGTACGGAATTTACATCTTCCACTTCCCTATTATCCGGACTTTTCAGACATTAGGATTGTTTGAAGATTACAACCCTTTTGTTATGACATTTGTCTGCATGTTGGTCGTGATTGCTGTCGGTGTCAGTTCGTGGCATTTATATGAAAAAAAGTTTTTATAATTTTGAAATAAATTAAACACGAATGAAAGGCCTTGTTTCGATTATCACCCCCTCTTACAACTCCGCAGAATTCATCGAGGAAACAATACAGTCTGTTTTAAACCAAACTTACGAAAACTGGGAATGGCTGATCTCCGACGACCGTTCCAAAGACAATACTGCTGAAATCATTAAGAAATACAATGATCCAAGAATAAAATTACAGGTTCTGAAGCAAAACGGAGGCGCAGGAAATGCTCGAAACAAAAGTCTTGAAAGAGCTCATGGCAGATATATTGCTTTCTTAGATTCCGATGATCTTTGGTATCCGGAATATTTGGAAACGATGATTAATTTCTTACAGGAAAATAATGCAGAATTAGCTTATTGCAACTATTCAAGATGTGATGAACATACAATGGAACCAATTTTGAAAGATTTTGAAGCCGATAAAATCGTTACTTTTTCTAATTTGCTTAAAACCTGCAGACTTGCTCCGGTTTCCACCATTTACGATACAAAAAGAGTCGGAAAATTTTTATTTCCTGTAAAAAGCAAGCGTGAAGATCACGTCATGTGGCTGAATTTATTAAAGGTAATTCCCAAAGGATATCCTGTAAAAAAGACAATGGCAAAATACAGAATGCGGGAAAACAGTGTTTCCAGAAACAAAAAAAATATTATTAAAGACCAATATTTAGTCTATAAAGATTTCATGAATTTTTCTACCGTAAAATCTTTATATTACACGGCAAACTGGGCATTGAACGGATTTTTAAAATATTCAAAAATATTTAATTAATGGAGTACTCGAAAGAATTTAAGGCAGCTTTAAGCAATTTTTCTTCCATAGAAAAAGACCGTCTGATTTTCCGTTTGCTGAAAAAGGATAAGCTTTTATCAAAAAAACTATATTTTGAATTAATTGATCCTGAAACAACAGATAATAAAAGAGATTCAATGGAAGAAATCGTATCTGAAAAAGTTTTGCTTGCTTCAAAATATATTGGAAATCAAAAATATTATCTGGGAATTATCAGAAAAATAAGTGCTGAAATTACAGAACACGTGAAAATTACAACAGATAAATTCGGGGAAGTTTCACTTAATATATTGCTGATTAATAAAATTTTAGAGTTTAATGATGATCTTTCCAGGCAAAGATTTGACAATGTGTATAAACTGTATCTTTATCTAATCAACAAAACCGTAAAATCTTTACTATTAACTAAAAAATTAGATGTGGATTATTGGATGGAAATTGATGAACACTTAGAAAGCCTGGAAGAAAAAATTCATCAAAATCATTATCTTGAAAAACTTTTCATCAATAACAGAATTGATTTCAACTGGCTTACAAGCGATAAAATTCCCGATCACTTTGATTTAATTATAAAAGATATAAAGAATCAGGGGTTTTTACGATAACATTTTTCTGATAATCAGTTCTGTAGAATTTGGTTTATTGGATACAAATTTCTCTGCATTTTCAGCCATTGACTGTAAAGTTTCGTTATTATTTAAAAGAAACAGAATAAAGTCTGTTGCAATTCCTTCTTTCTCAAACGATCTTCCTCCGTCAGCCAAAATTAACTCATCAGCTTCCGGGTTTTTTCTGTAATGATTCCCGAAAATAACAGGCACTCCAAAAGTCGCAGCTTCCAGAATATTATGCAATCCGGCATCATGAAAACCTCCGCCTACAACCGCAATATCTGCATAAGAATATAGTTTCGACAGTAAGCCAATACTGTCAATAATTAATATCTGATATTGTTCGAGTGGCTTTTCTACACTTTGAATTTCACTATACAAAACGGCATCAGGAAACATTTCTTTTAATCCATGAACTCTTTTTAAATCGTGGGGAGCAACGATCAGTTTTGCGTAGGGATTTGCTGTAAAAATTTCATTTAAAATAATCTCTTCCGACTTCCAGGAACTCCCAAATACAACTGTTTGCTTTCCGTCTACAAAATCACTGATAAAATCTATATGATTATTACGATTTCTTAATTGTTTTACCCGATCAAATCTTGTATCTCCGGTTACAGAAGATTTCGTTAAACCGACACTTTTAGCCAAAGCAAAAGACATTTCAGTCTGATGAAAAAACCAGTCGACATTATTCTGTAATTGTCTTACAAACCATTTTCCGTAAGAAGTAAAGAAAGATTGCCTTTCGTAAAACAAGGCCGAAATCACATACGTTTTGGCTCCTTTATTTTTTAATTCCTGCAAAAGATGATACCAATAATCATACTTCACCGTAAAAAATAGTTCAACCGTAAAGTGCGACACAAATTCTTTTACAATTATTTTTTTATCGAAAGGTAAATAACAGATCACATCTGCTATGTTTTTCTTTTTAACAACATTCTCATATCCCGACGGAGAAAAGAAAGTAATCAAAATTTTATGGGTAGGAAATCTCTCTTTTAACTGCTCTAAAACTGGTAATCCCTGTTCATATTCACCAAGACTTGCAGCATGCATCCAAATGACTTTATCAGATGTAGAGAAAGCAGATTTTACTTTTTGTAAAGATTCTTTCCGCCCTTCAACGCCTTTTTTAGTTTTATCATTAAACAGCGAAAAAACCTTCATCCAGAAGATAAGCAAACTGACGAATATGTTATACAGGAAAGACATATGTTAGCTTTTCATTAAACCTCTAAAAAACTGAATTCCACCAAAAATTACAGCACCATAAGCGATAACACCACCGCTTCCCTTGCTTAAAGAAACCAAAGTGACAATTAAGCCACCAGCGAACCATAACCCGCCATATAAAACATCTTTGCTAGCTTGTTTTTTATCCATTTGCTCTAACATGGCAATAGCGTTTCTTCTTTGTCTTTCTGCATGTAATTTGTCTTCATCGCTTTTTTCTAAAATATTAATCTTAGAATTATAATATTCGGTGTAATCTTTTACTCCTTTGCTTTGAAAAAAATTATTTTCAATCTCTGAGATCGTTTTTCCTTTACTTTGAGCAAATTCAGAAAGAATATTTTCCATCTGTTCGTTGATTGGGACATTTCTCTTTTTTAATTCAGACAACGAAAGAATGACTTCTTCTTCATCATAATTTTTCCAGTTGACCAATACTTCGGACAAATTTCCATTTTTTGTTTGTGTAATCTCTAGTAGAGTTTTTTTCATTGGTTATTAATTGAAATATTATTTTTTATCATTAATGATTTTCGCTTTAATCATTTAAATTGTGCAGTAATTATAAAAACAGCCATTACACTTGCTAAAACTGATAAAATTGCTGTTGTCATTTTAATCTTTGGTTTTACATTTTCATCAAATGAATATCTGAACATATAATCCTGAGTGTTCAGAAAAATCATCATCAGCAAAGTATAAATCCATCTGATGAAGATATTCATGATAAGAAACTGTATCCATTTGTTTTCAGGTGTAATTTTTACGGGAAAATTAGCAGATTCAGGGTCTCGCACGACATAAGCAAAAAGTATAAAAAATGCAGTTCCCAAAACAGGCATCAGAAAAAAATATTTCTTGCTTCCGAAATTGTCTGCTTTGCCGTCAAAATCAAAATGAACAGGAATGGTCTGAGGCAGAGTTTTATAATGTTTTATCGTAAACCACCACAAAAAAACAAGCAATCCAAAATTAAAAATATCAAAAATTGTTAAGAGAATATTTTCCATTTCTAATTGGGTTTTTATTTAAATTATACTTTTAATAACTCTTAATTTATGTGTGTGTTTATTCAGTTCTTTATTAAAAATTCCTGTAGAATCGAGTGTGTCAATTCTTACTTTCCCGGAAGCATGAATGATCTTTTGGTTATCAAGCATAATTCCAACATGGATAATTTTACCTTCAGAATTTTCAAAAAAAGCCAAATCACCCAATTGACTTTCTTCCACAAAACTTAAAGATTCACCGACCTCAATCTGTTGAGATGTATCTCTTGGTAATTTTATATTATGAACTTTGTAAACCAATTGTGTAAACCCCGAACAGTCGACTGCAAAGAAACTTTTTCCGCCCCACAAATAAGGGACATTTAAAAATTCTTTTGCCGTCATAGCGATACTTTCACGCACATCGTGACTTCTTCGGGAAGCAACCACAGGAAATTCTACTTCCGAACCCATCGAAAGCAGTGTTTTTCCATCATTCATTATTACAGAAGCGAAATCTTCAGTGACAACCGTAACTTTTCGCCTTGCCAGATCTTCATCTGCTACAGGTTTCAATTGTTTTGTATCCATCCAACCCTCATAGCCATCATAATGCATTTTTATTTTGGTCCAGTTTTTATTCACTTCCAAAATATCTGCACTTTCGCCGAACAATATTTCCGTAACAATTTCTGCTCTGTCAGAACCTTCTGCACGCACGGGAGCTACTGTAACAATACAAATTCCTTTATTCATCTTATTAATTTAGAGATTAAGAAATTTAGGAATTAAGAAAATCACATGCTTTTTAATTTCTAAATCTCTGAATTCTTTAATCTTTTACTTACTTTCTTCTTAGAAAATTCAGTCCGTCACGCAAAGGTAAAATAAGATTTTCAAAATCATCATCTTGGGCGATCAAATCATTAAGTTCTTTAATAACCTGTGTAGACTTCTGCTTAGGATTTTCTTCCAAAATTTTCCCGTACCATAAAACATTATCAAACATCACTACTGAACCAGATTTTGTTCTTGGTTTTATTAATTTGAAATATTCTGCATAATTTTCTTTATCAGCATCGATGAAAACCAAATCAAAAAATTCATCTGTTTCCTTCAAAAACTCTTTAGCATCCTGAAGTTTAAAATCAATCTGATTTGAATATTCACTTTCAGCAAAATATTTTTTAGGAAGATATGCTAAATCTTCATTTACATCTAATGTAGTAATTTTTCCGTCCTTTGCTAAACCTGCAGTCAGACAAAGTGTAGCATATCCTGTAAAAGTTCCTATTTCCAGGATATTTTTCGGCTGCATCATTTGAGAAATTATGGTTAATAATCTTCCCTGCTGATACCCGGAAATCATGTGTGGCTGCGTTGTTTTCTGGTAAGTTTCCCTTCTCAGTTTTCTAAGAATTCCAGGCTCGGAGGAAGCATGTGTTTCCAAATACCTGTCCATTTCGGGATTCTTCTCTTCAAAAAAGCTCATTCTTCAAATTTTAATCGTTCAAATTTACTTAAATATAAGGAAATAGAGCGGAAAAATCATTACTCCAACTGATAAAAAATCTATCTGGTAATTACCGTAAAAATACGGATGTTTTCGCACTCCATATAGTTATACATTTGCAAAGAAGGGTAAGAACACTAAACAAAAATAAAATGAATGCCGGGGAAAAACAAATTAAAAAAGAGTATCAGAAGAGCATCTCACCGAAAGGTAAGCTCAGTTCTTCTTTGAAAAAAAATAAGCCAGGAATATCCAATTCATTTTTTCAGCGAATTATTTCATTATTGAAAAAAGAAGAATTAATTTGATTAAAAAAAATCCCGAATTTCTTCGGGATTTTTGTATGTATAGAAAAAACGTTTTCCTTATTTCTTAGGAGTAATATCCATTAATTTCATAAACTCATCCAATTTAGGCATAATGATAATTTCTGTTCTTCTGTTTTCAGCTCTTCCGGAAACACTCATGTTTGTTGCTTTAGGATTGTATTCAGAACGTCCACCCGCTGTAATTCTTGCAGGATCTACACCGAATTGAGACTGTAAAACCTTAGCAACCGCAGTACCTCTCAATGCAGAAAGATCCCAGTTATCTTTTGGTAAAGTCGCAGAAGCCAATGCTACGTTATCTGTGTTACCTTCAATCAATACAGAATATTTATCGTAATCGTTAATTACTTTAGCAACCTTTCCTAGCACTTCCTGAGCTGCAGGTAAAACGTTATAATCGCCTGTTTTGTACAACATTTTGTCTGAAAGAGAAATCATTACCACTCCTTTCAATACTTTTACCTGAACATCACCGTCAGCTACGTTATCCAAAGATCTTTTTAGTTTGTTTGATAAAGCCAAGTTCAAGCTGTCGTTTTTAGCATTGCTTGAAATTAATTGCTTGATATAAGAATTAGAAGAATTGATCTCTCCCACTAACTTATCGATATTTGCAGAACTTTTCCCTGTGTTTGATAAACAAGCATCAAGTGAAGATTTTAAAGCATCATGTTGACTTTTAAGCAAATTATTCTCACTTGTTAAAGATGAATTCTGAGATCTCAGATCCTGAATTTCTCTTTGTCTTTCACCCACATTTTCAATACATTGCTTGTAGTTTGAGCTTAATGCGTCATATTGCTTTTTGCTGATACAAGACGTCATTCCCAGCGCCATTGCAGAAACTGCTAACATTTTTAAAAATTTCATAAATAATCATTTTTAGACGACCAAAGGTAACAAAATTCATTTTAATTATATGGATTATCTTTGCACAAAGAAATTCTCAACATAGATGTTGAAAAAATTAAGTTTTAAAAATCAATTACACAATCTTATTCACCAAACAGAAAATGAAACCTTTCTTTTGGCGGTGAGTGGCGGTGCCGATTCTATGGTTTTGGCGTATCTGTTTAATGAGTTACGAGATTCGGGGTATAAATTTCAGGTTGCGCATATCAATTATCATCTTCGTGAGGAAGATTCTGATTTAGATCAAAAAGTAGTTCAGGATTTTTGCAAAAAAAAAGATATTAAATTTCATTTATATGAAGTTTCCGAAAAAGATCAAAAACCTGAAAATTCCATTCAGCTTTGGGCGAGAGAAATACGATATAATTTCTTTAAACAAATTAAGGAACAGGAAAATCTGAATTTTTTAGTAACTGCTCATCATTTGAATGATCAGTTGGAAACATTTATCATTAATCTTTCCAAAGCAGCCGGAATTAAAGGTTTGAGTGGAATTCCTGCGAATGACAATAATATTCTGAGACCTTTATTAAATTTCACCAAAAAAGAAATCTACGAATTCGCCAGAGAAAATAATATTGAATACCGAGAAGATCTTTCCAACAAAAAAAGTGATTATTTAAGAAATAAAATAAGAAATGAAATCGTTCCAAAGTTATTGGAAACGAATGAACATTTTTTAGATAATTTTAAAAAAAGCACTTCTTATCTCAATCAAACTAAAGATTTTGTTCAGCAACAGATTCAGGAAATAGAAAATCGATTGACCACATTTAACAAGTACCACAAAATTTTATCAAAAAAACAGCTCAATCAGGAAAGCGATTTTATCAAATTTGAAATTTTAAAAAAGTACGGTTTTAACCAAGAAGAGGAAATTTCGAAAATTTTTAAAGCTGAAAACGGAAGTTCTTTTTTTTCAAAAGATTATCAATTGATTATTGATCGAGATGAGTTGATTTTAAAAACAAAAACCGAAGATGAAGAGCAAAATTGGGAGAAAGAAATCTTTTTAATTGAAAATTTCAACTTTTCGGAAAACCAAATTACCATAAATCTCGAAGATAGTATTGAAGACATTGAAGAAATCAATAAGGACTTTGAATGGGATTTTGATGCCGAAAAACTCCATTTCCCACTGCGATTGAGAAGGCAAAAAGACGGTGACGAATTTTATCCTATTGGATTTTCAGGTAAAAAGAAAGTTTCTAAGTTTTTTAGGGACGAAAAATTATCTATTTTAGCGAGGCAAAAAATCTGGCTCCTGACTGACAGCGAAAATTCTGTACTGGGAATTGTTCCTTACAGACAAGACAGAAGAAATTCTAAGGATGAGAATACGCAAAAGATTCTCAAAATTTATAATAAAAAGTAAAATGAAATTTAGAAACTGGTTTTTATTAATTCTGCTATTTTTAACAACGGCAATTAATGCACAAATCAAAAATCCTGTAAAATTTAAATTTACAATCAACGAATTAGGCGATAATCAATACGAAGCCGTTTTGAACGCCACAATGGAAAGTGGTTGGCATATTTATTCCAAAGATATCCCGGAAGATACAGGAATTCCTACTGACTATAAAGTTTCAGGAAAAAATATCGAACTGATCGGAAAATTTACAGAAACAGGAAAAAAACATGAAGAATTTTCCGAAGCTTTTGGCGGGAAGATTATTTTTTACTCCAATTCTGCAGGTTTCAAGCAAAAATTCAAGTTAAAAGATGGAACAAAGCCTGGCGATGTTGTTGCTGAAATTACCTATCAGACTTGCGACGACAGAGTTTGTTTGGCCCCCAATACGTTAGAATTTAACAAACAGATTACGCCGAAAGGAGCAACGGAAGAGGTAAAAACAGACGAAAAGGCAGAACCTGCAAAAGATTCTCTACAACCTATTGTCGATACATTAGGAAATGTTGTTCAACCAGCAATTCCTCTTGCAGAAACTTCAAAACTAGATCCGAAACAATTAAAAATTGCTTCGATTGATTTCCAGAAACCATTGACTGATTGCGGAACAGGTTCTACAAAAGTTGAGGAAAATTACTGGACGTATTTATTCTTAGGATTTATCGGTGGACTAATTGCATTGTTGACACCATGCGTGTTCCCAATGATCCCATTAACGGTTTCGTTCTTCACAAAAGGAAATAAAAACAAAGCAAAAGGAAAGAGAGATGCATTAATTTACGGATTTTTCATCCTATTAATTTTTGTACTTTTAAGTGTTCCTTTCCATATTATCGATGGAATTGCAGGAAATATTTTCAACAAAATTTCTACCAGCGTGTGGCTGAATATTACATTCTTTATTATATTCATTTTCTTCGCAGGAAGCTTCTTCGGATACTACGACATTACGTTACCGAGTTCTATTGCCAACAAATCTTCAAAAGCAGAAGAAGCTGGTGGAATCATCGGAATATTCTTCATGGCATTAACGTTGGTAATTGTTTCTTTCTCTTGTACAGGTCCTATTTTAGGGAGTTTATTGGGAAGTGCGGTAACAGGCTCGGCAAACGTACCGATGTTGTTGACATTTGCTTTAGCCGGTTTCGGATTGGCTTGGGCGATTATTTTCGGATTGTTAGCTCTATTCCCGCAAGCTTTACAAAGTCTTCCAAAATCCGGAGGTTGGATGAATACCGTGAAAGTAGTTTTAGGCTTTGTGGAATTGGCTTTAGCGTTAAAATTTTTATCAAAAGCAGATTTGGTTTCTAAAACTTTCTTAATTAAAAGAGAACTTTTCATTGCTATCTGGATCATAGTAGCGATTGGATTAGCTATTTATTTATTTGGATTAATCAAATTCCCTCACGACGATAAGAAACCAAAAATTTCTATTACAAGAAAAATTTTGGGAGTATTGGGAATTGGTTTTGTTATTTATTTGATTCAAGGATTAATTCCTGCTGAACGTCCGAAACTGCAATTATTAAGCGGAATTTTACCTCCGTTAAATGTTAGTTATTTCCACGATGAGAAAGACGGAATTTTAGGAATGCATCCCGAGCACGATTTCTTTACCGCAATTGAATTAGCAAAAAAAGAAAATAAGCCTGTCTTAATTGACTTCACAGGTTATGGTTGCGAAAACTGTAGAAAAATGGAAGAATTCGTTTGGAGCGAACCGGATATTTTACCAATTCTACAAAACGATATTGTATTAGCTTCTCTTTATGTTGATGACAAAGAAGAACTTCCTGAAGATCAAAAAACAAAGATTGATTTGGGCGAAGGACAAGTAAAAAAAGTTAAAACAATTGGCGACCGATGGAGTTTGTTCCAACAGGTGAATTTCAATAATAATTCTCAGCCGCACTATGTTTTAATTACACCAGACGGAAAAGTAATTAACAGCCCGGTTTCCGGTTATATGCCAAAAGCAGATTTCAAGAAATTTCTGGAATGTGGCGTAAATTATTATAAAAAAAATAAATAAAAACTTTAAATATTATTATAAAACTCATGTCGAAAGGCGTGAGTTTTTTATTTTCCAACCATTTAAAAAAAACATAAAATTACAATTTAAAAATTCATTATTAAAATATCATAAAATCTTGTAGTTTTAAAAGCATTGAGGTTCATTTCATATTAAAACCCAAACGATTTTGAAAAATTATTATCATTTTTAATTTTTAGGTATAAACTTTGATGTGATTTTTAAACAGAGTCAGTAAATTCTTAATATTTACAAAAAAGCGTTTAACATTTAAAAAACTAAGAGATGGCAGAAGTTATTACACAAGAAAAATCCGGAGGGAAACAAAAAAAGAAAAACATTAAAGTTGATATGACACCTATGGTAGATTTAAACTTTTTATTGCTCATGTTTTTCATGTTTACATCAAGCTTCTCAAAACCTAATGTAATGGATTTGGGATTGCCTGCGAAAGACCCAATTCATAAACATGATAAAATAATTGATATAAGAAACCAGGTAACATTTATCTTGGGGAAAGACAATAGAGTATTTTATCACCAGCAAGCCGCAGAAGATTTAAATAAAACCAACTTAAAAGAAACCAATTTCAGCGGAATCAATATAACTAAAGTTATTTCTGAAGCTTATAACAATGCTCCAATAAAAGAAAATTTCACGATTATCATTGAACCAACGGATGATGCCAACTACAAAAATTTCGTAGATGTGCTGGATAACATTGCAATTTCCAAACAAGAACGCTACGGAGTAACCGACATTAAACCATGGGAAAAGAAAGTTTACGAAGAATTAACCAAATAACATCAAAGGGCATTTTCAAAATGCTCTTTTTTTATTTATTTTTGGGTATAATTTTATTAAATGAAAAACTTTTTAGCCGCTATTGCAGTTTCCATTTTGATCATTTCATGTTCCAAAAAAGAAACAACTTCTACTTCAAATAATATTGACAGCACAAAAATTGTAGATTCCATTAATGCTGCAAGAACAAAAATTAATGACAGCATTAAATCTAAAAATCATTTCAAAGATTTTAGCGGAAATCATAAATTTACTCATAATGGCATTGAAAGTACAGGAACGGTTGACTTTCAGAAAATCAATGGAGAAGGTGACCATTATAACGTTTCGGGAAATATTAAATCGGGAAAAAATTCTGCTACAATAAAAGGTTTTATGGCTGTAGTTTCTGACAAACATATGAATTTCACAGGAGAAATCACCCAAAATCTTTCTGCCAATAACAACGGAAAACCTTATACCAGAAAAGGCACCAAAACATTCATGTCTAAAGACGGCGGAAAAACATACCGACTTCAGGATATGGTAAACGGTTCGGGATTTGTTGATTATATTGATATTCATTTTTAATTTTATCATTATGCTGAACTTTGAACAAAAAGGAAAAGGAAACGAAAAAGAAACTTTGGTTTTGCTTCATGGTTTCATGGAAAACCTAACTATTTGGAATGATATGGAACCATATCTTTCTGACAATTTCTCCTTATTGAAAATCGATCTTCCGGGTCATGGACAATCTGAAATTTTAGCAGAAGTTCAGACGATGGAAATAATGGCTGAAGAAGTAAAAAAAGTCTTGGATAATCAGAATTTAACAAAAATTCATTTGCTGGGACACTCAATGGGAGGTTATGTTTCTTTAGGTTTTGCCGAAAAACATCCTGAATATCTGAAAAGTTTAACCTTATTTTTCTCTACCTTTTTTCCGGATGATGCTGAGAAAAAAGAACAGCGTAAAAAAAGCTACAGAATTATCCAGGATGCCTTTGCTCATTATGTGAGAGCAGGAATTCCAAATTTATTCAACCCAAATGAAAGAGATATTCTCGAAGGAAAAATAGAAACCGCCTTGGAAATTGCTCTTTCTACCAACAATTTAGGAGCTTTGGCTTCGGTAAAAGGAATGGTAGACAGAACCGATAAAAAGCAGATTTTGGAAAATCTGGATACGAAAATTTTAGTCATTGCAGGAAAACATGATAATGCCGTGAAAACCGAAATATTAATCGAAAATCTTCCTGATAAAACTAATATCAAATCGTATATTCTTGATTGCGGACACAACGGACACTGGGAAAAACCAGCCATCTGCGCAGCGATTATCAATACAGAAATCCTTCACAATTTACCCAAACATTTAGTTTTTTAATGTATGAAGAATGTAATTTTCTCTATTCTGTTTCTTGCAATTTTCAGTTGTAAAAAAGAAAATACAGTTTCAGGTAATCCTCAGAATGATTCTATACAATTTGTTTCTCAAATTAACAAAAAAGATTCTACAGTTTTGCCACAAAATAAAGAGGAAATATTTAATTTTTCAACTGAACTTTGTGACAATAAAGGATATTTTGATTCAAGCAAATATTCAAAAGAAGAACTTGAGGGTACTTACAAACTTTGGTTTCAGATGGGAGGCGTTTTATTAAGCACACCTTCTGTTTTTAATTTGAAAAGTCTACAGAAAGTACGAGCAGAAAAAGATGAAATTTTAGCTCAACTTGATCGGGATTTTGCCAATCAGAAAAAAGTATTGGAAAATGTAAAAGTCGTTCAAGATCCTTATTGGGAAAATATAAGAAAACAAAAATTACTAGAACTTGCCGATGAATATGAGTTCAGGAAAACTGAAATTATGGCTTTTTCCGACCCATCAATTCTGGTGAACCATAAACTTTCCAAAGACTGTGAAAATTTTGTAAGAGCTCTGAATTCAGACGATGCTCAAATGACGGAAGAATGGAGAAAACTCCGTGAAGAAATGAGCAAAAGAAATGGCAATCCACAAAGAACCATGGATGAATTTGAAGAACGTTTAAATTCAACCAACAAAAAAGATTATGCAGTTGTGGATTTAATTACTTTCGGATGGGGAAACTGTGCCAATGAGCATATTAAACGAATTGAACATGATGAAAAAATGTATAAAAAATTCAACTCTCTTTTTATCAAAATAGATTCTGAATGCGACGAGCCTTAATTGCTTTATAAAAATTCTCGTATCTTAGTAATCATTAAAATTCTCAATGGGTCTATTCTCTTTCAGTAAAAAGAAACCGATTATAGGTTTAACACTTTCGGGCGGTGGAATGCGCGGAATTGCCCATATTGCGGTATTAAAAGCATTGGAAGAATACAATCTGAAACCTGATATTATCTCAGGAACAAGCGCCGGATCTGTTGTCGCCGCATTTTACTCTTTCGGGAAAACACCTGATGAGATGATGGAGATTGTAAGAGAAACCACTTTTTTTTCCAGATCATATTTAAGACTTTCAAAAAACGGTATATTCAGTTCAAATTTTATCTTAAAACTTTTTAAAGATCATTTTCCTGAAGATAATTTTAATATTCTTAAAATCCCCGTCTTTGTAGCTGCTACAGAAATGACACATGGTATTGTTGATTTCTTTTCTGAAGGCGAACTTTTCATGCCTTTACTGGCTTCTTCAAGTGTTCCTTTCGTTCTTCCTCCTGTAAAAACCGGTGAAAAAATTTATGTAGACGGTGGCGTTTTAGATAATCTTCCAATTGAACCTATTGTTGATAAATGCGATTTTTTAATTGCTTCACACGTTAATTCCATCAGTTATGACAGTCTTGAAAATATGAGCTTAATGAAGGAATTTGACAGGATTTTACATCTTGCTATTGCAAAATCGGTTTATTCCAAAGCAAAATTCTGCGACATATTTCTGGATCCGCCAAAAATGACCAAATTCAGTTTATTCAACAAAAAATCATTCGATACGATGTTTCAGGAAGTATATGAATATACCTGTAAAGAATTGGAAAATAAAGGATATAAAAAAACTTTGTGATTAATTTATTACAGATTTTCTTCCTGTTCTACTTTGGCTTTGAAAGTTTCTATCGTTGCCTGTAATGATTCATCCGATTTTCCACCTGCTGCATTGATGTGTCCACCCCCACTGAAGTATTTTCTCGAAAATTGATTAACATCCATATCATCTTTACTTCTGAAAGAAATTTTGATAAAATCTTCATATAAATCTTCCATAAAGAAAGCAGCCATTTTTACGCCAAGAATACTTAATCCATAATTTACAAAACCTTCGGTATCGCCTTTCTGGAAACCATATTCTTTCAGTTCCTTTCTTGTAAGATATAAAACAGCCACTTTACCGTCTTTTACCACTTCAATTCTCCCTAAAATTAAAGCTAATAAATGAAGACGAGACACCGTATTCGTATCCCAGGTACTAGAAGTAATCATTGCAGGATCTGCTCCTTTTTCTATAAGATTGGCAACAATTCTATGCGTCGTTGCGCTGGTGGAACGGAAACGGAAACCACCTGTATCTGTCATAATCCCGGTGTAAAGACATTCCGCAATATCTTTATTTACCAAATCTTCATCACCCATCGCTTCAATGAAATGATAAACCATTTGGCAGGTTGCCGGAATTACCGTATCAGAATATACGTAATCAAACTTTTCCGGCTGCTGATGATGATCGATAAGAATTTTCTTAGCTTTTGCTTTCGTCAGCCAGTCACCCAATAAACCGATTCTTGACGGAGAATTAAAATCAAGACAAAAGATTACATCTGCTTCATGTATTAAATCGGAAGCAACTTTTCTCTTGTACTCGGCAATCAAAGCTTTTTTTGCTTCAGGCATCCACTTCAGAAATTTAGGGAAATCGTTTGGAACGATCAACTCCGCATAAATTCCTTTTGTTTTAAGATAATGTTTCAACCCAAGACCAGAACCTATAGCATCACCATCCGGATTATAATGGGTAAGGATTACTATTTTATTTTCAGGAGTCAGTAAGGTATTGATTTCTAAAAGTTCTGCTGGTGTAAACATTATCGTTTATTTTCTTTAAATTTGGGTTTCCAAAGATAGAGCTTTTAAATAAACCAATCCTATTATTTTTGAAGGCAGAGAAATTCTGTTTGGTAATCGGCTTTTATAAATAGTTGATTATAAATCTGAATTAAAATTCAAAAAAAAGATAGCTAATATTTGTATCTTATAAAAAAATCTATATCTTTGCAACCTGAAAAATTAATAGATTAATTACGATTTAAACATATAGTAATGAGTAAAAGAACATTCCAGCCATCAGAAAGAAAGAGAAGAAACAAACACGGTTTCAGAGAAAGAATGTCTACGCCAAATGGAAGAAGAGTTTTGGCTGCGAGAAGAGCTAAAGGCAGAAAGAGTTTAACTGTAAGTGCTGCGCGCGCTAAGAGATAATCTTTTTATTATCATATACAAATCATGCTTGAAAAGAAGTTTTTCAGGCATTTTTTGTTGTTAAAATTTCCTAAAAATTACTTTCTTTAAAGTTCTTTTTACTATTTTTAAAAGCTGAAAATATTTTTTAGAAACAGCACTTTAAAATTGAAATATGCCACATACAAATATCTCCGGAGATAATATCATAAGTTTGCAGCATGCAAAGATTGCGCAAAAAAACTTCACGGTTCTTTCTGATGTTAATTTGAACATCAAAAAAGGCAGATTCTGCTATCTTATCGGAAAAACAGGTTCCGGAAAAAGTTCACTTTTAAAGACACTGTACGGTCATATTCCTTTGGCTTCAGGGCACGGATCTGTTGTTGGTTTTGATTTAGAAAAAATGAGAGCTTCAGACGTTCCTAATTTGAGAAGAAAATTAGGAATTGTTTTTCAGGATTTCCAGTTACTTTCAGACAGAACGGTTGAAAAAAACCTGATATTCGTTCTTCAGGCAACAGGATGGAATGATAAAACAAAAATGGAAGACCGCATCAATGAGGTGTTAAGCAGCGTGAATATGAAGAGTAAAAAACACAAAATGCCTCACGAACTTTCAGGTGGTGAACAGCAGCGTATTGCGATTGCAAGAGCTCTTTTAAATCATCCTGATCTAATTTTGGCGGATGAGCCCACCGGAAACCTTGACCCAGAAACTTCTAATGAAATTATGACCTTATTAAAGCAAGTTGCGTTGGAAAATGGAGCTGCAGTAGTAATGGCGACTCACGATTATCATATGATTCAAAATTTCCCCGGAGAAGCGATCAGATGTGAAGATGGAAAAGTTTCTGTGCTTGATACAGCAGAATTATTTGAATAATAAATTAAAAGATTGAGAAATTATTTAGAGATTAAGAAATTAGTAACATCTAACTTCTTTTGAAAACATGAAACTCTTTGGTGAGTTCAATATATTGGTCCGAGTATTGTCTCGGACTTTTTTCTATAATAAATTCCTGTTCTTCTAACGATTTTTCAGTTAAAGAAAATTCTAAAACTAATCTTTTCGTTTTTGAGTTTTCAATTCCTTTGATGTTGATTCTTCTAATTAGAAACAGTTGATTTTCTTTAGTAATTTCAATAAAATCATTACCGACTTCAACAGGAATTATGACTGAAAAAATTCCGTTTTCAGAAAGTAAAGTTGATGATTTTGAAATTAATTGTCTGAAATTTAACTCAACGGTTTGTCTTGCTATTTTATCTTTCTCAGAATCAGAAGCTTCGAAATATGGAGGATTGGAAACAATCAGATCAAATTTATCTTCTGTTTTGAATTCTTTAAAATCCTGATAAATATTTTGTAATCTTGTACTAAATGGGGAGTTTTGAAAGTTTAATTGAGTAAGATTTACTGCTTCTTCATTAATATCAATACCTAAAAATGCTGCGCCTGAATTTCGTTGAGCTAACATTAATGAAACTAATCCAGTGCCAGTTCCCACTTCTAAAATTTTCGAAAAGCCATTAACTGTAGCCAAAGCCCCCAACAGAACACCGTCTGTTCCAACACGGAAGACATCTTTTGATTGTTGAATTTCAAACTGTTTAAATATAAAAGGCTTCACTATAAATTAGTCGGTAATGTAATGGTAAATGTTGAGCCTTTTCCGACCTCAGATTTTACAATGATTTCACCTTTGTAATCTTCTACCATTTTCCTTACCATAGACAAGCCAAGTCCCATTCCGCTGTTTTTGGAAGTAAAATTAGGTTCAAAAATTCTTTCGTACATACTTTCATCAATTCCAACTCCATTGTCTTGAATAGAAATCATCACTCTTCTCTGATGCTGTTCAACATCAACATTAATAATTAATTTTCTCTCATCACTTTCCGCTTGTTTCGCATTGGTAACAAGATTGGTAATAATTCTTGACAGATAAATCCTATCCATCGTAATCATGATATTACTTTTGTTGGAATGCATGAAAATACTGTCATCATTGAAAACCCGAAGAATATCATCAACTTCAGTATTGAGATTGATTATTTCATTATTTTTTTCGGGCAATTTTGCAAATTCTGAAAAAGCTGAGGCAACGGTTGCGATCAAATCAATCTGATCTACCATTGTTTTGCTCATCTGTTTTACTCTTTCTCTGACATTCGGATCTTCGGGATCAAATTTTCTTTCAAAATTCTGAATCGTCAATTTCATTGGAGTTAGAGGATTTTTAACTTCATGTGCTACCTGTTTTGCCATTTCCCTCCATGCTTCTTCAGAAGCTTTGAAACGGAGCCTTTCTTTCTGATCCTGAATCTGAAGAATCATTCTGTTATAAGCTCTTGCCAAAGCATTTAACTCATCATTTTTATAATATCTGATGGGTCTCATTTCATTTTCAAACAATGTGATTCTTGTAATCATATCTGAAAATTTAGTGATATTTTTTGCCAGACTGTTAGACATTACCCAACTGATCCAGACACTGAACAAGATTAAAAAAACATCAACTAAAACAATGTACTTTACATAAACATTAAGAACTCCAAAATAAGCAGACTCGTCGTGATACAATGGAATATAGACAATTGCAATCGGCTCAAGATCATTATTTTTCAATAATAAATAAGAAGAAGTAAGAACTGCGTCTTTAGAAGCATCATACCCTTTAATATCATATCTCGCTTTGGAAGAAAGAACTTTATTCACTATACTAATCGGAATACTTTTCTGTTCTGCTAGATTTTCTTCATTATTAGAAAGAAGGTAATTTCCTTTAAGATCATATAAAACAATATCATGTTTATTGATGTCGGCAATTTCGAAAATTTTATTATCTAAAAGCTCCGGAAGATCTTTAGTTTGCGAGCGCTTCATGCTTACTGCATAATCCAGATACCGCATGACAGCACCTGTTTTATTCTGCATATCGATCTCGCTTTGTCTGGTGGAATTTTCCCTAAGTACAAAATAAGGAACCAGAGAAGAAGCAATAACACTTAAAAGACATACCAACAAAAAACCGAAAAATACACGGTTTCTCAAGCTATATCCTTTGTACATACTAATTGCCATTCTGTTTATTAATTAACCTAGCAATATACTTACCAATTATATCAAATTCCAGATTAACTTTATCTCCTATTTTTAAATTTTTCATATTAGTAAATTCCCAAGTGTAAGGAATGATCGCCACAGAAAATTGTTTGTCTTCGCTTTTTGCAACCGTTAAACTAATCCCGTTTACTGTAATTGAACCTTGGGGAACCGTAACAAAACTTCCGTTATCTTCATATTTTATGGTAATAAAATAACTTCCGTCTTTGTTTTCAATACTTACTACTTCACCCGTCTTATCTACATGACCTTGTACGATGTGCCCGTCTAATCTTCCGTCCATTTTCATGCAACGTTCAAGATTTACAACAGAGCCCACTTCCCACTTTCCAAGATTTGTTTTTTCTAAGGTTTCATTAATGGCAGTTACAACGTATTTGTCACCTTCAATTTTCACAACCGTTAAACAACAGCCATTATGTGCTAAACTTTGATCTATTTTTAATTCATTAGTGAACGGGCAGGTTAAAGTAAAATCAATATTACTTCCATTTTCTTCAATCTTCTCAATAACTCCTACTGCTTCAATAATTCCTGTGAACATATTTATTTTTGCTAAATTTGTAAAATTATAATCTTCAAAGATAATCAAAATGAACCCAAAAAACCATAAAGTACGAGTAGGAATTTCAATCGGAGATTTCAATGGCATAGGTCCCGAAATCATCATGAAATCACTTGCAGACAAAACCATTACAGATTTTTTTACCCCTGTGATTTTTGGTTCGGGAAAATTGTTTACCTATCAGAAAAATATTTTTAAATTAAATTTAAATTTCAACTATATCAACGAAGCTTCACAAGCCCAAGCAGGAAAACTGAACATGGTAAACCTTGTGAAAGAAAACTCAACTGTAGAATTAGGAACTCCTACTGAAGAATCCACAAAAATGGCAATTGATTCTTTGGAAGCTGCAACAGAAGCTTTATTAAAAGGAGAAATTGATGTTTTGGTAACTGCTCCTATCAACAAAGACGAAATGATGAAGATGGGTTTCAAGCATGCAGGTCATACGGGATATCTTGAAGAAAAATTCAACAAAAAAGGATTGATGTTTTTGGTAACGGAAGATCTAAAAGTTGCCGTTTTAACGCATCATATTCCAATTTCTCAGGTTGCTGAAAATATTTCCAAAGAGAAAATTAAAAAGCAGATCAGAGTTTTAAACCAAACATTAATTGAAGATTTTAATATTACCAGACCAAAAATTGCAGTTTTAGGCTTAAATCCACACTCTGGCGACGGCGGCGTAATCGGAAATGAAGAAATTGAAATCATTTCTCCGGCAATCAAAGAACTTTCAGACAATGGGATCCTGGCTTTCGGACCTTTCCCGGCTGACAGTTTTTTCCAACCTAATAAATACAGAAGTTTTGATGCGGTTTTGGCAATGTATCACGATCAGGGATTGGCTCCGTTTAAAACATTGGCTTATGAAGAAGGAGTAAATTATACTGCAGGACTTCCTTTTATCAGAACTTCTCCCGATCACGGAGTTGCCTATGATATTGCGGGGAAAAATATTGCTGATGAGCAGAGTTTTACGGAAGCTATTTTCACGGCTATTAAAATATTTAAGAACAGAAGCGAATATAATGATCTGATGAGCAACCGTATGCAACCCCGAAGAATGGCAGTAGACAATGGTGTAGATGAAGATTTGCCGGATGAAACTGAAGGATAAATCTTTGATGAAGATTTTAAATTAATTTGTTAGAAATTTTATTTGTTATTATAAAAAAATTGCATATTTTTGCACACTCATTTTATGGACAAGTTAAGAAACTACGACGTAAGCTTTTCCGGATTAAATACCGGGAAACACGAGTTCAGGTTTGAGATAGATAAAGAGTTCTTTCAATTATTTGACACTGAACAGGAATTTACAAATCCTAAAATAACAGCAGAAGTTTTCCTTGAGAAACATTCTACATTTTTAGAATTTGAGATAAAAGTAAATGGAACGGTAGAATTGGTTTGTGATATTACGAACGAAAATTTTGATCATCCCATTGAAAACCAAATTAAGGTCTTGGTAAAGTTTGGAGAAGAATATGATGACAGCGAAGAAGACGTAATCACCATCCCAACCAGCGACCATGCTTTTAATATAGCACAATTGACTTACGAGAACGTGGCACTTTCAATTCCAATGAAAAAAATATCACCGAACGTAAGCCAGGAAGATCTGGAAATTCTTGAAAAATTCAGTCCGAAAGAAACTGAAAAAGAGGAAGAACACGAAAGCGACCCGAGATGGGACGCGTTAAAAAATTTAAAGAATAAAAATTAAATAGTTTAATGATGGGATGATGAATCTCATCGCTCATCAATTAAAAAAGTTATTACAAAATGGCACATCCAAAGAGAAGACAATCGTCTACAAGAAGAGATAAGAGAAGAACTCACTACAAAGCTGTAGTTCCTCAATTAGCAAAAGATGCAACATCAGGAGAGCTTCACCTATACCACAGAGCTCACTGGCACGAAGGAAAACTATACTACAGAGGAAAAGTAGTATTGGAAAAAGAAGTAGCAACTACTGAAGAAAACTAAGAGTCGCTTTTCACTGAAAAACACTCGTTTTAATACAAAAACCGCCCGATTTTCATAAAATTTGGCGGTTTTTTGTTGTTTTTTACGTTTTTTTGGTATCTTTGGCAAAAATCAAATATCAAATTTATGGACATTAAAGACATACAAAATCTTATCAAGTTTGTATCTAAAGCAGAGGTTTCTGAAGTGAAATACAAAACTAAAGATTTCGAAATCACTATTAAAACTCCATTAGCTGGAAGCGAAGTTGCATATGCTCAACCTGCAGTTTACCATACTGCTCCTCAACAAGTAGCTGCTCAGGCTCCAATTGCAACTCCGGCTGCCGCACCTGCTGAAAAAGCTGAAGCTGCATCTGATGACAGTAAATACATCACAATTAAATCTCCAATGATCGGTACTTTCTACAGAAAACCATCTCCTGATAAAGACGTATTTGTAAACGTTGGTGACGAAGTTTCTGTTGGTAAAGTTGTTTGTGTAATTGAAGCGATGAAATTATTCAACCAGATTGATTCTGAAGTAAGCGGAAAAATCGTTAAAATTTTAGTTGACGATGCTACTCCTGTAGAATACGACCAACCTTTATTCTTAGTAGACCCATCTTAATTAAGAAGTTAGATGTTAGACATTAGATGTTAGATTAAATTCTACATTAAAATAACATTATCTAATTTTCAAATTATCTAATTTTCAAACTAAAGAAGATGTTCAAAAAAATATTAATTGCCAATCGTGGCGAGATTGCAATGCGTATCTTACGTACTTGTAAAGAAATGGGAATCAAAACTGTTGCGGTATATTCTACTGCCGACAAAGACAGTCTTCACGTAAGATTTGCTGATGAAGCTGTTTGTATTGGTCCTGCAATGAGTAAAGACTCATATTTAAAAATTCCTAATATCATTGCTGCTGCAGAAATTACAAATGCAGACGCTATTCACCCGGGTTACGGTTTCTTATCTGAAAATGCTAACTTTTCAAGAATCTGCGAAAAGAACGGTATCAAATTTATAGGTGCTTCTCCTGAACAGATTGAAAAAATGGGAGACAAAGCAAACGCTAAAGCAACCATGAAAGCTGCAGGCGTACCTTGTGTACCTGGTTCTGACGGTTTGATCGAATCTTACGAGCATGCTTTAAAGATCGCTGAAGAAACAGGCTATCCTGTTATGATTAAAGCGACTGCCGGTGGTGGAGGTAAAGGAATGAGAGCTGTTTGGAAAGCTGAAGACCTTAAAGATCACTGGGAATCTGCAATTCAAGAAGCTGTGGCTGCATTCGGAAACGGAGGTATGTACATGGAAAAACTGATTGAAGAACCTAGACATATCGAAATTCAGGTTGCTGGTGACCAATTTGGTAAAGCTTGTCACCTTTCTGAAAGAGATTGTTCAGTTCAAAGAAGAAATCAGAAATTAACGGAAGAAACTCCTTCTCCGTTTATGACGGATGAGCTTCGTGAGAAAATGGGTGAAGCTGCTGTAAAAGCTGCCGAATTTATCTCTTATGAAGGTGTTGGAACGATCGAATTCTTGGTAGACAAGCACAGAAATTTCTATTTCATGGAAATGAATACGAGAATTCAGGTAGAACACCCTATTACTGAACAGGTTATTGATTACGACCTGATCAGAGAGCAAATTCTTTTAGCTGCAGGAACTCCAATTTCAGGAATCAATTATTATCCGAAATTACATTCAATCGAGTGTAGAATTAATGCGGAAGATCCTTATGCAGATTTCAGACCATCTCCAGGGAAAATCACCGGATTAAACATTCCCGGAGGACACGGAATCAGAGTAGACACTCATGTTTATTCAGGATATACCATTCCTTCAAACTATGACTCAATGATTGCCAAATTGATCACAACGGCTCAAACCCGTGAAGAAGCAATTGCAAAAATGAGAAGAGCATTGGAAGAATTCTATATTGAGGGTGTAAAAACTACTATTCCTTTCCACAGACAACTGATGGATAATGAAGATTATCTTGCAGGAAACTATACAACAAAATTCATGGAAGATTTTGTTATGGATAGAAAATATGATAATCACTAAGATTATTTAAAAATACATTTAAAACCGTCTCATTTCGAGACGGTTTTTTTATGCTTTCAAATTAAAAAATCACCTTTTCGGGTGATTGCGGAACTCTCATCCTTATACTAACTTTGATACAAACCCCTTATCAAACATTTATAAACCTAAAAACTGTTACTCATGAAAAACTTAACTTTAATTCTATTTTGCCTGCTGGCAAATCTATTTTTTGGCCAGAAAAAATTTGACGATGAAAAGCTTATGGCTGTTCAGGATATTTTTTACAACTCTACGAAGAAAAATATCAATCCTTTTATGACCGGCAAAGGCTATACCATAGGAGAAGTCGAAAAAGGAGAAGGAGAAGATGGTGATGCTCATAGTTTCAAATCAGAATTTACCCGCGTACAAGTACAATATAATCCGAATGGATCAAACGCCGGGGTGATAATGTTGTATGCAGGAGCAATAAACAATGCTTTTATCGAGATGAAAATCAGAGATGCTGGATATACTTTTGTTGAACATGAAAATGTAATTGACGGTGTAGATTTTAAAAGAAAGCAATGGTCTAAAAAAGGTGAAAAATATTCTTTTATAACCTATGCTGATGATACAGACAAAGTGGGATTTCTTGCCTTTGGAGAATTTCAGGAATAAAGAAATTACCTCATTAAAAAATTCATAATCTCACAATTTCTTCAGTTGTGAGATTTATTATTTAATATACCAGACAAAAAATATGGAAATGAAAAATATAAAAAGGTTTATACTGATTATCTTAATGTTAGGATTTTGGAATTTCAGTTTTGCTCAGGAAAAAGAAATTGTAAAAATTTTAAACCGTGAATTGAAAAGAGAAGTAAAAAACCAATTTAAATCATCAAACTTTAATGGAGATACAATTAAAATTATTGAAGGATTTTCTATTAAAGATAAAATATTGACTTTCACGATTAGGAAAACCAGTCCGTATTTCAATGGTTATCAAATCATTAATCAACAAGTTCCATTGAATAAAATAAAAAAAATTGGAAAAGACATCCAAATCATTTTGGAGACAGAAAAAAGTGCGGTCAAAGCACATTTTACAACATTCGATGAAGCCCCAAAAGAACAAGTTATCAATGAAAGTCTATTTTTCCTGTACTTTTCCAGCAAAAAAGAAAACGACGATCTTGGCATAGAATTACTGGAAGCTTTTCGGAAAGCAGGTTATGAAGTTCAAAAAGAAAATTGGTATGATTGATCTTAATTACTAAAAAATGAAACTAAAAGGCAAAGAAAAAAATTTCTGGTGGGATTTTGCCAGAATTAAAGACTCAAAAAATATTCCGAATGAAATTTCGGGATTTTCAAGTATTGATTCTGTTGATGATGATGAATATTTCGCTGCCCTTTTCGACAGGGTAAAAATCATCCATTCTATTTATTTTAAAGAAACCAAAATTACAGATGAAACGGTTCGTATGATTTCCAACATTCAACAATTGAAAAGTCTGACTTTAATGAAACATCGCGACATTACAACGAAAAGCCTTCCCTATCTCAACAAATTAACTGATCTGGAATATCTTGACATCTGGAAAACAGAGATTACCATAAAAGATATTCATCAATTAGACCAGCTTCAAAATTTAAAAGAATTATATGTCGCTTCTTTGGGCTACGAATTTAGCAGCCATTCTCAAATGGAAACAGATCTTATTTTAGAAGAAGTCATTATTTTAGAAACTATTTTACCCAATTGCAAAATTTATGTAGATCATCATCTTTATCATTAAATTTTATAGCTAATAAATTTATTCTCATTTATAATTCTTTGTGGAAAGATATTATAACTGCAACGCAATATGAATATCGATAATATTCTTAAATACTAAGATTTTAACCTTAAAATGCACTTAAATTAAGCTATTCTACAGTGTCTATTTTCTGTTTATTAATCTCATTAATAATGTTTACATTTGCAGCAAACGTAAATTTATGTCAACAGAAACAGCAAAAAATTCTCAATATTTTATTGACCTTGAAGATAAACACGGCGCTCACAACTACCACCCTCTTCCAGTCGTTTTAGACAAAGGTGAAGGCGTTTTCGTTTGGGACGTGGAAGGCAAGAAATATTATGATTTTCTTTCAGCGTATTCTGCTGTTAACCAGGGGCATTCTCATCCAAAAATTGTTGATGCTTTAGTAAAACAGGCTAAAAAATTAGCTTTAACATCAAGAGCATTTTACAACTCGAACTTAGGAGAATACGAACAAAAAATCACGACTCTTTTTGGTTTTGATAAAGTGTTACCAATGAATTCCGGAGCTGAAGCCGTAGAAACTGCAGTAAAATTAGCCCGAAAATGGAGTTATGAAATAAAAGGTATTGCTGAAAATGCAGCAAAAATTATTGTTTGTGAAAATAATTTCCATGGAAGAACAACAACAATTGTTTCTTTTTCTAACGATCCTGATGCTAACCAAAACTACGGACCTTTCACCCCAGGATTTATTAAAATTCCTTACAATGACCTTTCAGCTTTAGAAGATATTTTGAAAAATGATGCAGAAAATATTGCTGCATTCTTGGTTGAACCGATTCAAGGTGAAGCTGGTGTTTACGTTCCCAATGATGGTTTCTTGAAGAGTGCATCCGAGCTTTGTAAAAAATATAATGTTCTTTTCATTGCTGATGAAGTTCAGACAGGAATTGCAAGAACAGGAAAACTGATTGCCTGTCACCACGAAGATGTTCAGCCTGATATTTTAATCTTAGGAAAAGCACTTTCTGGAGGAATGTATCCTGTATCAGCTGTTTTAGCAGACAATGAGATCATGAATGTGATTAAACCCGGACAACACGGTTCTACTTTTGGTGGAAACCCTATTGCATGTGCTGTTGCCATTGCTGCATTAGATGTTGTTGAGGAAGAAAAACTTTCTGAAAGAGCTGAAGAATTAGGAAAATTATTCAGAAGCGAGATTGAGAAATTAATTGAAAAATCTGATTTAATTACAAAAGTAAGAGGAAAAGGATTGCTTAATGCTATCCTGATTAATGATACTCCTGAAAGTTCAACCGCTTGGAATCTTTGTTTACAATTAAAAGAAAACGGGCTTCTTGCAAAACCAACACATGGTAATATTATCCGATTGGCACCGCCATTGGTAATCACTGAAGAGCAATTGTTAGATTGTGTTAAAATCATCGAAAAAACTATTCTTGATTATAAAAAATAAAGCAATTCCTTATCAAATTATAAAAAAATAGCACTCACAATCAGAGTGTTATTTTTTTATTATAAAATTAAGCAATCGATTGATTAACTTTTTACGAAATTTGTCATCTAACTTGTTTAATACGAAGTGAAAGATGAAAGATCAGAAAATAAGCGCATTATTAATTGTCTTTAATGAAGAAAAAAATATTGAGGAAGCATTAGAATCTGTAGAATTTGCAGACGAAATTATTGTACTTGATTCATTCAGTACCGATAAAACAGTGGAAATTATTAAAACCAAGTTTCCAAAAGTACAATTGTATCAAAATAAATTTGAAGACTTTACCAAACAGAGAAATTTGTGTATTTCGTATGCAAAAAATGAATGGATTTTATTTTTAGATGCTGATGAAAGGATAACCCCCGAACTTAAAAAAGAGATACTGAAAGAAATTAAAAAGCCCGTAACTAAAAAAGCTTACTTTTTCAAGAGAAAATTCTTTTTTATGGGTGAACAGGTTAATTATTCCGGGACACAGAATGATAAAAATATTCGGCTCTTTAAAAAAGAAGTTGCCCATTATGACGAAAACAAACGTGTCCATGAAGGTTTAGCGAATGTAGAAAACCCAGGAACACTTCAAAACTATCTTTTACATTTCTCTTTCGACTCTTACGAAGCCTATTATACAAAAGTTATCCATTATTCACGGCTTAAAGCCAAAGATCTTTACGAGAAAAAAACTCCTTACGGATTGATAAAACAACTATCTAAAAGTATTTTCAACTTTTTTAAAATGTATTTCCTTAAATTGGGTATTCTTGATGGTAAAAAAGGAATTATACTTTCCTATTTAAGCGCTCTCAGCTCATTTAAGACGTATGAATTTTTAAAGGAAGAGTATGCATAACGAATCTTATTTATTAGATATAAGATTCTAAAAATAAACTGTATTTTTGCAGCAGTAAGTCACTGTTTTATGAAGCTTTCTGTAGCAATAATAACCTTTAACGAAGAAAGAATAATTGAAAAAAACCTGAGTGCTGTTCAGGATTTGGCTGATGAGATTATTATTGTTGACAGTTTTTCAACGGACTGCACAGAGGAAATTTGCAAAAAATTCTCTAAAGTAAAATTCATTCAACATCAATTTGAAGGGTTTGGAAAACAGAAAAATTTTGCCATCACTGAATGTTCAGGCAATTGGATACTATTTTTAGATGCTGATGAAATTCCTGACGAAACTGCGAAAGTTTCCATAAAAAATATTGTTTCCCAAGAAAACTCTGAATTTTTAGTTTATAATATTCAATTCAATAATATTTTCCTGGGAAAATCTTTAAAATACGGAGGCTGGGGAAACATAAAAAGAGAAAGACTTTTCAAGAAAGGTTTTGGAAAATATTCTGAAGATATTGTTCATGAATGTTTTATCACTTCCGAAAAAGTGGGCAAACTTAACGGCAAACTTAATCATTACACCTACAAAGACATTTATCATCACATTGAAAAATCGAACAAGTATACTTCAATGATGGCGGAGAAAATGTACAAAAACGGTAAAAGATCAACTATTTTTAAAATTCTGTTTAATCCTTTTTATCAGTTCATTAAATCTTACTTTATAAGATTAGGCTTTCTTGATGGTTTGGTGGGTTATTATGCAGCCAGTACAGCCGCTTTCTATACGTTTTTAAAGTATAAAAAACTTCATGAGATCACCAATGTAACCAAGTCATGTTCATAATTTTTTTTAGAAGGATATTAGGATTTTCAAAATCGGAAAATATCCGCATTTTGATGTATCACAGTGTTTATCCGAAAAGTATGAACATCCAGAATGTTCTTACCGTAACAGCTGAAAATCTTGAAGAACAGCTAAAATACATTAAAAAAAAATACAATACATTATTTTTCAAAGAGTTAGAAAACAATAAATCTTTAAAAAACAAACTTATTTTGACTTTTGACGACGGATATTATAACAATTTACAATATTTAATTCCGTTACTTGAAAAACACCAGTTAAAAGCAACAATTTGTATTCCTACTGATTATATTCAAAAAAATGAAGGGAATACTGAGCGAAATTTTATGACTTTCGATGAAATAAAATCATTGAATCCTGAGTTTGTTGAAATTGCCTTGCACAGTCATTTTCATAAAAATTATTCTCAATTAACATTGGCTGAAGCTGAAGCTGATATCAGAAAAAACATCGAAATTTTGGAGCAAAAACAAATCGATTTCACCAAAATATTGGTATATCCTTACGGTAAATTTCCAAAAGAAAATCAAAAGAAAAAGGAGTTCTTCAAAATTCTTGAAAACTTAGGAATTATTGCCGCTTTAAGAATCGGAAACGCAGTAGAATCTTACCCGTGGAAAAACAAATTTGAAGTAAAAAGAATTGATATTAAAGGCGGTGACAGTTTTAAAATGTTTAAAATGAAACTAAAATTAGGGAAAATTAAACTTTAACTTAGAACTTTTTTGTATAGTTTTTCATAAGAATCTGCCATTTCTTTATACCCAAATTTCAATGCTCTTTCTTTTAACTTTTCAGCATATTGAATTGGATTTGAATTATAGGTTTCTATTCCTTCTTCATATACTTTCTGCATAGAATCTCCTTTGAAATCTTCAAAATAAAAAGCAAGCTCGCCTCCTATTTCCGGAAGACTTGTAAGTTTACTTAAAAAAACCGGTTTTCCGAAATACATTGCTTCCACCGGCGGAATTCCAAACCCTTCGGCTAATGAAGGATGACAATAAGATTCGCAATGTTGAAGCAGAAAATATTTCTCATTATTATCTATATTCTCAAGAATATGAACTCTGTTTTCCAGCCCGAGATATTTAACTTTTTGCAAAAATTTCTCTTTATATTCAGACTTTGCGGATGAGGTAACCAGAACAAGATCTCTGTCATTATTTGCGATTAATTCCAGCAAAACTTCCTGATTTTTTTTGGGGAAAAGCACTCCGATATTCAGAATATATTTTTTATCCAAAAACTTATATTTCACTTCAGAATTAAAATTAATTTTTTCAGGAAATAGTAATCCGTTATAGATAACTTCAATTTTTACATCAGCCTTTAAAGTAAAAAGATGTTTGTTTTTAAGGAAATCTTCCTTTACAAACTGTGAAATACAAACGATGGCATCAGACTTGCCTATATTTTTCTGCACCAATTTGGTGCTTTTTAAGATTTTTTTTTCCGAACTGTTATCGTGAAGAAAATTAAGATCATGAAGAGTGGTTATTTTTCTCTGATTTTTAGAAATCTTATGAAAATAATCTGATAATTGGTGTGTTGTATGAATTAATGAAAAAGAGAAGGTGTTGATTGATATTTTTTTTTGCCAGAAATTCCAGTTGATAATATTAAAATTTGAATTATTAACGGGGATATTTTTCTTTGGACCATACAAGGTATAATCAAAATCATGATTTTTTTCGTCAAGTCCTTTTATAAGAGAAATACATACATTGGCAATCCCAGATTTGGGATATTTTAATCTTTCAACATCAATAAGAATTTTCTTTTTCATGAAAAACAATGGCTTTTCGCCAAAAATATAAATTTAAATACTAATTTCTTTATTTTTGTTGGATGAAAATTTGTTTGATCAGCTTTGACTTTTGGCATTACGATGAACATATTGTTGAAAAACTTAATGAGAAGGGCATTCAGGCCTATCATATCAATATCGGAGCTTTTACCCACAAAAATTTGGGTGCACGACTAAAAAACACTTTTAGTAAAATATTTTTGGGAACAAACCCAAAATTTCACAAGAGACAAAATTTCATTATAGAGTCTTTAGAAGAAATAGGAAAACAGGATCAGATTCTGGTAATAAACCCGGAAGAGATTGAAGAAAGAGTGCATGAAAAAATAAGAGAATATACCGATAGAAATATTGCTTATTTATATGATAGTGTAGCGAGAAACCCTACAACTCATATTCTCCATTATTTCGACAAAGTTTTTTCTTTCGATGATGAAGATGTAAATACTTTTGGATTTGAAAAAATTACAAATTATAATTATCTTAAATATGTGGCAGCAGAAAGTCAAAAACCCAGACTTGATCTCTTTTATATCACTTCTTATGATAAGAACAGGCTGGCTATATTAAATACCTTAGCAACAAAGCTTAAATCTTTAGGTATAAAATTCAAAGCTACTATAGCAGGAAAAAAAGGGTGGAAAAACAAGGTAAAACAGATTGTTGACAAAACAAATGTTGATGTTTTAAGATTCAGGACTAAAAATATTCCTCATCACGAGGTACAAAAATATTATAAAAACACCAAAGTAATTCTTGATCTGATGCGTGAAAACCAAACGGGTTTAAGTTTCAGAATATTTGAGGCTATGGCTTTAGAGAAAAAAATAATTGCCGATAATCCGAATATAAGACATTACGATTTTTATAATCCAAATAATATTTTGATATTAGATGAAAATTACGATAATATCAAAAAAGATTTTTTCGAAACACCATATGAAAAACTTCCTAAAGATATTTATTATAAATATACTTTGGATAATTGGGTGAATACTGTTTTTAATTTAAATTTGTGATGAAAATTTCTGTCGCATTATGTACTTATAACGGTGAAAAATTTCTTCGCCAACAATTAGATTCCATTTTAAATCAAACTGTAAAAGTTGATGAAATAGTAGTCTGTGATGATAGATCAACAGATGAGACACAAAAAATTTTATCGGAATATAAAATTCAATTTCCTTCTATTTTCAAAATACATATCAACGAAAAAAACTTACGCAGTGTAAAGAATTTTGAAAAAGCAATTTCACTTTGTACAGGCGATATTATTTTTTTGAGTGATCAGGATGATATTTGGGAGAAAAGTAAAGTAACCATTTTTCTGAGTTATTTTAATAAACATCCTGATGTAAATGCTATTTGTAGTAATGGCATTGCAATAGATGAGGATGGAAGACCATTAAATAATTTAACAATCTGGGATGTTCCGAAATTATTACAAGATCAAGATATTAAAATTGATTATTTTAACCTTATTGCATTCATAGAAAATATTGCAACCGGTGCTGGAATGGCTTTTAGAAATACGATTAGAAAAAAAATTCTTCCTATTCCTATTAGAGATGGATTTCATCATGATGAATGGATTGCCTTATTAACATCATATGAGCAGAGTTTTATCATGATTGATGAAAAACTATTTCAATACAGAATTCATGCAAATCAGCAGGTAGGTGGGGTGATTTATAGAAATGATGATTCTACCAAGAAAAGACTTGTTAATCATTTTAACCTGTTTTCAGAACAAAAAACATTTTCACAATACAAGAAATTTCTAAAAAGATTGAGTCAAAGCTATAAAAAGCATACTCATCTTTTAAATAAAACAGAAAACGGAAGTTCTGAAATTTCTCATGAAATTGTAAAAAGATGCAAACAGCTGTTTATCATTCACAGAAAAAATATGAAAAAGAAATATCCTTTGAAATTTTTTATTTTAAGTATAACCGACAGTCTTAATGATAAAAGAAAGATAAAATAAATGCCAGAAAATCAGTTTCTAAGAGATAAAACTATAATTATTGCTATTCCAAATGATTTTGGTCTTCCTGAAATGTTTAAAAAAAATCTTGAATTTTTAGGAATGATTGTTTATTTACTTCCCCATTCTGAAAACCATCATAAAATTTCGATTATTGACGAGTTAAAACATATTGGTCGGAAAATCTTTAAGAAAGACCGATCCTACAAAAATATAGCAAAAGAACAAAACCGTCTGAGGATAGAGCAACAAATACATCACAATTTATTAGATTCTATTTCTGAAGAAATCGATTTTGCACTTATAATACGTCCGGATCTGCTTAATAATGATATTATCGAAAAAATAAAAGGAAAGGCAAAAAAAATGGTCGGTTACCAGTGGGATGGATTGGAAAGATATCCAAATATCTACAGAAAAATAAAATATTTTGATAGTTTTTTTGTTTTTGACCATAAAGACTTAGCTTTCGACCCAAACTTTAAACTTATAACTAATTTTTATTTTGATTTTAATATAGAGGAACATTTATATCCAAAAAATGACGTATTTTTTATTGGTAGCCATATAGAAAGCAGAATGCCCAAATTGATAGAAATTTCTTCATTTTTAAAAAAAAATGGTTTTAAGATTGATATAAACGTTATTGGAAGCTCACGAAAATATATAGAAAAAAATTCAGAATCGGGAATAACTCATATCACAGAAATTTTTGATTTTGAAAAAAACTACAATAAGATTAAAAATGCAAAAGCTATTTTAGATTTATTGAATAATGTACATAATGGGTTATCTTTACGCACATTTGAATCTATCGGATTGAAGAAAAAACTAATCACAAACAATCTGGAAGTAAAAAATTACGACTTTTATAATAAGGATAATATTTTTATTATTGGGGAAAATAAAACAGATGATATCTCAACATTTTTGTCAACACCATATAATGACCTTAATTTTGAAATTTATAAAAAATATGGCTTTACAAACTGGATCTGCAATATTTTAGAAACTTCGGAATATTTGCCTATAATCAATTAAATAATGAAGATTTCTGTAGCACTTTGTACTTTCAATGGCGCAAAATATATAAAAGAACAATTAAATTCAATTTTAGATCAAACTCTTCCAGTAGATGAGATTGTCATTTGTGATGATCTTTCTACAGATGATACCTTTGAAATTCTTTCTGATTATCAGAAAAACAACCCGGAAATTTTCAGAATTTTTCAAAATGAGAAAACACTTAAAAGCGTAAAAAACTTCGAAAAAACAATATCACTTTGTACAGGGGAAGTTACCTTTCTAAGTGATCAAGATGACTATTGGTATCCTGAAAAAGTAGAGATTTTTATAAATAAATTCAAAGAAGACACTGCAATGCTGGCTTTCTGTTCCAACGGATTCTTAATGGATGAAAATTCTGAAATAATGAATGATTATTTTACAAAATGGGATGTTTATGAAAAATATTCAGAGAGCAAACCTAATTTTGAGATGTTTAACTTTATTACTCAAAAAGGCAATTTTTCTACAGGAGCAACAATGGCTATAAAAACTGAATTTGCAAAATCTGTTTTCCCAATTCCCAAACTTCAAGATTTTCATCATGATGAATGGCTTACTCTTTTAGCAACTGTTGACGGAAAAATGGGATTTATTCCACAAAAACTTATCAATTACAGAGTACATTCTTCTCAACAGGTTGGAGGAATTGCATTTCATAATGACAGTAATTATTTTAAAGAAATATTATCATATTTTAATTTCAATAATGATGCTGATGATTTTAAAAGTATAAAAAGCAGAATAAAAGCACAGGTTCAATGGCATAATAAATTCCTAATTAATTTTAAAAGCAACACTACACAATTTAAATTCCTACGAAATAAGTTTTTAAATGAATATAACAAAAATATTATACTGATGAAACAAAAATTTGGAATAAAATATTTTTTAGTATCCATAATAGATAAACTAACTAATAAAAGGCAATTGAAATGAATAAAAACATTGGTATAAATATTTCCGGATATATAAATAAAGTTTTTGGCCTGGGTGTAGCTGTAAGGGCAAATATTGAGGCAATAAGACAAGCAAATATTACCTATAGCATTAATGATTTTAATCTCCAATTCTCAGATAATGTCAAAGAAACTCATCTAGAAGAGAGTTTCTCTTTAGAAAATCCTTATCCAATAAATCTAGTTCAAATAAATATAGATAGGTTAGATGAAGTTTTTAAAAATATTGACCATAATTATTTTAAAGGAAAATATAATATCGCATTTTGGGCTTGGGAGCTAGAGAACTTTCCAGATGCCTCAAAACCTTATTTCAATTTTTTTCAAGAAATATGGGTTCCCAGTAATTTTTGTGCGGAAGCAATTTCAAAAATATCTCCTATTCCTGTATTAAAATTTATGCATCCTATTTCTCTTGCAAAACCAAGTTATATTCGCAGTGAATTTAATATTTCCGAAGACAAATTTGTAATTCTTACGATGTTTGACTATTACAGTTCTATATATCGTAAAAATCCTCTCGCAACTATAGATGCTTATGAGAAGGCTTTTGGTAAAAACCATACTGAAGCAATTTTAATAATTAAAACTTCTAAAAGCACGGATTTTCCAATGGAAAAACAAATGTTAATAGATAGAATAGCTGATAATAAGAGTATTACTATATTAGAGGAAATTTTAGATGAAGATAGGCTTTATAGTTTAATTAATTGCTGTAACTGTTTTATATCATTACATAGATCAGAAGGCTTTGGACTTACCATGGCAGAAGCAATGTACCTTGAAAAACCTGTAATTGCCACTGCTTATTCTGCCAATACTGAGTTTATGAATATCAACAACTCATTTCCTGTGAAATACTCCATGGTCAGTGCAGAAAATCAGTATTACTACAGCACAGAGAAAGATTATTGGGCAGACGCAGATACAGATCATGCCGCACAGCACCTTACATTTATTTATCAAAATCCAGATGAAGCGAAGAAAATAGCTTTAAAAGGAAAAAAGCATATTGAGTTGTACTTATCACCTAAAACAATTGGCGAAAAAATCAAAGATAGAATTTCATATATTGATGAAACATTTTTAAACAAGGGAGAAAGCAAAATCTCTTCGGAGATTACTTTACTTGAATTCGAGAAAAAACAACTTCAGGAAAAAATTAATAGACTTAAAAACTATTTTCCAATCAGGATGAAACTTGCTTTTAAAAACCTACAAAACAAAATTACAGGAAAAGATAGAAAGTATTTCTGGGAAGATTAGTTAATTGTATCATAGAAAGCATTTTGTTGCTTTTGTTTTGTAATACTTTTCTTATGAATTAGGCAATAGGTATAATCTTTAGGAAGTTCTGTGGATCTTGTATTTCCATAGAAAACTTCGTGTACTTTATTTTTCCAGAATATTTTCTTATTATTTTTTATAATTCTTGGCTGATAATCTGGAAAATTGATATACCCATCCTCATTGACATTCCAGTTCATTTCTTTAATATATTCCTCAGAAATATCATCTACAATGTTAATTCTTGGAATAAGAAAACAATCAGATTTTTTTTCTTTGCGAAGATATGGTTTTATATTTTTCAGCAGTTTCTCAGCAGGATATTCATCTGCATCTATCTGAAACAGATAATCTCCTTTTGCATTATGAATAAGGATATTTTTGAATGTAGCAAAATCACCGTTCAATTTAGATTCTAATCTCACGACAGAAGAACCATAACTACTGATCAGCTCAGAAACTTTTTGATTTTGATTGGTAACATCTTGAAGAATAATAATTTCATCATTCTTATCAATTTGTGGCAGTAAAATATCTAGCAGTACTTTTAATTCATCGTACTCATTACATACTGTAATTCCATAAGTAATTGCAATTGGTTTTAATAAAAAATCAAACATTATTTCCTTATTATTAATTGTTGTTCGTAGGACTTTTCTTTCAATACATTTATTTTCAATTGATTGCTTTTAAACCAATTTTTGCTTTTAAAAAGTCTTTTCCAAAGACTTTTTTTTGATTTTTTTTCATTTTCAATAATATCTACAAGATTTCTAAAACTATGCATATTTTTTTCATTGAGTTTATCCGAATTAAATTTTATTATGACATCATCAATAAACTCTGAATCTTTATTTTTAAACTTTTCCCGCAAATTAAATAACGTATTTTTTTGCTCATCTGAAATATACTTTTCAGGTTTAAAATCGGAATAAATATGATCGACAAAGATTTCAAGTGCTCTAACCGAATCTTCGGTCGGGTTCTCCAGATAAAGTCCATATTTTAGTTTCTTTTTGCTTTTAGATTGATTATTGAACCCCCATTTTCTTACAAAATTCCTCAAAGAATTTTCTTCGATATTTTGCGTTTTATATTTAAATTCATCAGAAAATCTTGAAGTTTTGCTCACAAAATGATATACTATCGCATTTGGGCATACAAAAATTTTTTCTCCAGATATCTTCAATCTCAAAATTAGATCATCATCTTCGCAAAACATAGGTTTAAAAATAGGATCTAAACCATTTATTTTAACTAAAATATCTTTTCTAGCTGCCAAAAAAAAGCTCACGTCTTCTGTAAATTCTCCCTTTTGGCTCGTTTGATTATTCTCAAATTGGAAAAAATCATCAAACCGAAACGTTTCAAAATCATCTCCGAAATCCTGAATCTCTTTCCAAAGCCTTTTATCTCCAGCAAAAATAGGAGGTTCTATTACTTTGTAATAAACAACATTGTGTATTGAAAGAGTATTTTCAATTTCTGATAAAAAGTTTTTACCAATTACCATATCATTGTGAAGAAAACAGATATAGTCTTTGGTTGCTATTTCTATTGCTTTATTGTAAGTATCAGAAAGAGTTTTCTCTTCTTTACTAAAAAAATAAATGCAATTTTCATCCTTTAAAGAATAGAGCCAATCATTTGTGCCATCCGTACTTCCATAACTTACAAAAACAATTTCCGTTTCAGGATAGTTTTTTCTTATAAACTCATAACAACGTTTAGAATATTCTAAGTTATTTTTTAATCCTATTAAAAACGAAATATTATTAATCATACAATCAATTAATTTCGATCATATTCATCCTCAATCCTCACAATATCATCCTCCCCAAAATAAGTTCCTGTCTGCACTTCAATGAAAACAACAGGTTTATCAGAAAGATTCATCATTCTGTGTTTGGCGCCTAATGGGATAAAAATACTTTCTCCGTATTTCAGATTGATTTCTTTGTCATCTAAAACTACCGTTGCATCACCTTCAATGATCGTCCATTGTTCCTGTCTTTTGTAGTGATATTGGTAAGATAATTTCTGACCAGGGTTTACTTCGATCCTTTTTAATTTGTAGTTGGGTTCGTCTGCCAAAACAAAATATTTCCCCCAGGGTCTTTCGCCTATTTCTAACATGATGTATTTCTATTAATTTATACAAATGTAGATATTCAAATCAAAAAAGGCAACAACCAAAATATTAATCATTCTTAAAACATATAATTTTAAGTAAATTTGCACCAAAATTTTAATTGATATGGAGAAAGTAAGAGTTCGTTTCGCTCCGAGTCCTACCGGACCTTTGCATTTGGGAGGTGTAAGAACCGCATTATATGATTATCTTTTTGCTAAAAATATGGGTGGAGAATTTGTATTGAGAATTGAAGATACAGATACCGCAAGATATGTAGAAGGAGCAGAAGATTACATTGAAGAAGCATTGGAATGGTGCGGAATCATTGCGGATGAAAGTCCTAAAAAAGGAGGAAAATTCGCTCCATACAGACAGTCTGAAAGAAGAGATATTTACGACCGATATACAGAGCAGATCTTAAAAACAGATTATGCTTACATCGCTTTTGATACCGCTGAAGAATTAGACACAGTACGTGCAGAATACGAAGCAAAAGGTGAAGTTTTCTCTTATGACAACAGAACAAGAAACCAGTTAAAAAACAGTATTGCGCTTTCAGAAGAGGAAGTTCAGAAGTTGCTGGATGAAAAAACACCTTATGTCGTAAGATTCAAAATGCCGATTGACAGAACTTTAAATCTTGTAGATATCATTCGTGGAAATTCTTCAGTAAATACCAATACTTTAGATGACAAAGTTTTGGTAAAAAATGACGGAATGCCGACTTACCATTTCGCCAACATTATTGATGATCATGAAATGGAAATTTCTCACGTTATTCGTGGTGAAGAATGGTTGCCATCTTTAGGGTTGCACACATTACTATATGAAGCAATGGGCTGGGAAGCGCCTCAGTTCGCCCACCTTTCTTTGATTTTAAAACCGGATATTTCAACGTTAATCAACAAAGAAAATATTGACAGTATTACGAAATCTTTTGCGGAAGAATTTGTAACGAAAAACGATCAGTTTTCTTTTGATGAATCTGCAACAATTATTAAATCTTATTTTTCAGAGGTAAAAAGCCCAAGATTTAAATCTATGTTGAATGAAAATGATAAGGATAGCGAAATCACCGCTGCTGTAAAACAGTTTTTAAAGAAAGGTATTTCAGGAAAATTGAGCAAAAGAGACGGTGACAAATTCGGATTCCCGGTTTTCCCATTAAACTTTACAGATCCTAAGACCGGAAATGTATCGAAAGGCTACAGAGAAAGCGGCTATCTTCCTGATGCATTTATCAATATGGTTGCCTTGTTGGGATGGTCGCCTGCGGATGATAAAGAAATTTTATCTCTTGATGAAATGGCAAAAGAATTTGATTTGAATAAAGTTCACAAAGCCGGAGCAAGATTCAGTAAAGAAAAATCTGAGTGGTTCAATCACCAGTATATTCAGAAAACTTCGGATGAAGAATTGCTTACGATCTTAAAAAATTCAGATTTACATTTAAATATTGAAGATGAAAAATTAGTAAAGATTATTCATCTGATGAAAGAGAGAGCAACGTTCCCGAAAGACATCTTCGAAAATGGAAAATTTTTCTTCGAAGCACCTACTTCTTATGATGAAAAAGCATCAAAAAAAGCCTGGAATGAGGAAACTTCCGTAATTTTAGGTGAATTAGCTGAAAATTTAAATATTACAAATTTCAACGCTGAAAACTTAAAGCACATTGTTCATGATTTTGCCGAAAACAAAGGCTTGGGGATGGGTAAAGTGATGATGCCGCTGCGTTTATCGTTGGTTGGAGAACTGAAAGGTCCAGACGTTCCAGACATTATGGAACTTGTTGGTAAAGAGGAAACTATCTCAAGAATCAATAATGCGGTCAATAATATTAAATAGATTTTCATAATTTTTCATACATTTGAAAGATTTAATTTACTTCAAGAAATGGAATATTTAAGTTTCGAACTTCCTATCAAAGAATTAATGGATCAGTACCAGACGTGTTCTTTAGTAGGAGAAGAAAGTGGTGTTGATGTAAAATTAGCATGCAGCCAGATCGAGGACAAGATTTTGGAAAAGAAAAAAGAAATCTACGGAAATCTTACCCCTTGGCAGAGAGTACAGCTGTCTCGTCATCCGGATCGTCCTTATACATTGGATTATATCAACGGTATGGCAGACAAAGGCAGTTTCTTAGAACTTCACGGAGACAGAAATTTTGCTGATGATCCTGCAATGATAGGAGGCTTAATCACTCTTGACGGACAAAAAGTGATGATCATAGGAACCCAAAAAGGGAGAACCACCAAAGAAAGACAACACAGAAGATTCGGAATGCCGAATCCTGAAGGATACAGAAAAGCTTTAAGACTAATGAAGCTTGCTGAAAAATTCAAAATCCCTGTAGTAACTTTGGTTGATACACCGGGAGCTTATCCGGGATTGGAAGCTGAAGAAAGAGGACAGGGTGAAGCCATTGCAAGAAATATTTTTGAAATGACAATGCTTAAAACTCCAATCTTCACTTATATTATCGGTGAAGGAGCAAGTGGTGGTGCATTAGGAATCGGTGTTGGTAACAAAGTGTATATGTTGGAAAACACATGGTACACGGTAATTGCACCAGAAAGCTGCTCATCAATCCTTTGGAGAAACTGGGATCATAAGGAAGATGCAGCCAACGCACTGAATCTTACTCCAAAAGATGCTTTACGAGAAAAATTCATCGACGGAATTATTGAAGAACCACTTGGTGGAGCACAATATGATAAGGAAACTACTTTTCTTAATTTGAAAAGTTCGATTTTACAGAATATTAAAGCGTTCTCAAAATTCACAGGACAGGAGCTTGAAACCCAAAGGCAGGATAAATTCATTGCAATGGGACAGTTTAAAGGATAAAAAATTAAAACGGTTAAGAAAAATTTCTTAACCGTTTTTTATGACTTCTTCAAATATTTAATTACGTTTTTACTCACCCAAATTCAATTCGATCTCAATATCTTTAACGATCTTCTTTACGGAAGTATATTTAGCATCACAAACCATCGTTGTTAAAATGTATTCACCTTTTTCTACCAATACAAAGTTTTGACTTTTCGACGGAACATCAAGGTTATAATATTTTTTTCCGCTGATTTTCACAATCAGATTACATTTTGATCTGTTCTTAATATTAATATAAGCTTCCTTATCCATCGGATCGTTGTTGAACATATGTGTCAGTAAAGCTGCCGTCCTTTTCCCCTGTTCGCTCGGTTCCGCTTTCTTGCTTGCCGTTCCTGCAACACTTGCATAGTTTACTTTTCTTTCAGATCCTGCAGAATTTTTCGTAGATGATGCGTTTGATGCGATAGCTTTGGGATTATTCAGACTGTTATTATAAACAAGCTGTTTTAATTTCTCTTCTTCGCTCAAAGGTTTTATAGTCGGTTTGGCTTCTGGAGAATTGTCCGCCATAATAAGCTGGATCAATTTCTTTTTAAAGTACTCCGTTTTGGCGTGTCCCGGATTTTGTTTTAGAAATCCGGCAATTATTCTGGCTTCGGAACTTGCTTCGGCATCATTTTCTGTATAAATGATTATCGTTTCTTTTTCTACAATGGCTTTGGATTTCGTCTTTTTCTTTTTCTGAGAAAATCCTAGCGCAAAAACTGATAAAAATAGGAGAAGAAATATTTTTTTCATTCATTAAGTATTTAAAAATTTCATTAAATATACAAATAACGCAAAAACTCATTTTTTAGTTTATCATTAAAATCATTATCTTTGCATCGCTTTAAAAATAAGCTAAAAATTAATACTAATCTTAAATAAAATAAATAATAGATATTATGTCTTACACACCAGCTGCTGCAGACGTAGCAAAATTGAGAAACCAGACAGGTGCAGGAATGATGGACTGCAAAAAAGCTTTAGTTGAAGCTGAAGGAGATTTCGAAAAAGCAGTAGATATCCTTAGAAAAAAAGGACAGAA
>Ga0308171_1000417_pt1 | contig 95799 bp, 80 predicted proteins | sample PhyGR1_FD_202135 | JGI IMG/M metagenome (GOLD analysis project Ga0308171, IMG submission 202135) | Phyllosphere microbial communities from UC Gill Tract Community Farm, Albany, California, United States - DLSLSG.R1 | ecosystem: Host-associated > Plants > Phyllosphere > Unclassified | place: USA...
GTCTTGCGGTCGTGGCGGCGGTGGTCAACCTCATCTGTCTGCAGATGATCCGTCGCCAGGCCAGCGGCGACGTGAACATGAAGGCGGCCGAGACCTTCAGCTTCAATGATTTTGCCTCGAACGGGGGCATTCTCATCGCCGGCCTTCTGGTCATGTGGCTCGGACAGGCCTGGCCGGACCTGCTTGTCGGCGTCCTCGTCGCCGCCATCGCTGCGAAGGGCGGAATCGACATTCTGGGCGAAGCCGGCCGGTCCGGAACGAACGGGGAGCCGCGCGAATGACGCTGCCCAACCCGCCCTGCGGCTTATCGCTTCCCCCTGGATCGAACGGGCGACAGCGCCCGCTCCAGAAGAGGATTTTGGATCAATGATCGACATTCAATCCGTGCAGCGATGGCGGAAGCTCTTCATCGCCGCCTGTCTTCTCGCGCTCCTGGCGTGGACGACGCTCGTGACGGCCGTGCCGGCGCTTGAACACCCGGTCGAACACCTCGGCCTCGTCGCCATCATGGCCTGCATCATCGGCCGCAGCTGGTGCTCTCTCTACATCGGCGGGCGCAAGAAGCAGGAGATCGTCGCCGCCGGACCCTATTCAATCTGTCGAAATCCCCTCTATGTCTTCAGCTTCATCGGCGCATTCGGCGTAGGGGCCCTGTCCGGCAGCCTCAGCGTCGCCTTCGTGTTCACCCTCATCTGCTGGCTCGTGTTCCGGATCGTGGTCGCCCGCGAGGAAGGCTATCTGACCGAGGCCTTTGGCGCGCCCTATCAAGCCTATTGCGCGCGGACCCCCCGTTTTCTGCCCAACCCCGCGCTTTGGCGGGATGAGGCGGAGGTGCTCATCCGTCCGGCCTTTTTTGTTCGGACGGTGCGCGACGGGCTGGTCTTTCTTCTGGCGCTTCCGCTGTTTGAGGCGCTCGAACGCCTGCAGCATCTCGGCTGGTTCGACGCCATTCTGCAACTGCCGTGAGACCGGGGAGAAGCGAGGTGATCAAACGAAACCGGACGGACTTTCACGCAACGGCTTTCGCTAGGGCGAACTGCACGACGGGCAGGGCGAATGGCCATCGATCGCCGCTTGATCACCTATTGTTCTCGACGCCTGGAGCTCGCCGATGACCAGGACCATAAGACTGACGCTTGCCCGCCTTTTGCCCGACGTGCCAGGGGGCTCTGACGCCTGCGTCGATCGCCTGATCACGTCCCTGCGCGAAAGGCAGGGCGTGTTCGAGGCTCATCTTGCCGATAGGGACGGTGTCCCTGTCCTCTGCATTCATTACGACCCCGACCTGGTGACCCTGCAGCAGGTGCGTCAGGCGGCTCTCAAGGCGGGTGTGGAGATCAGCGAGCGCTTCGGGCATGTCAGCGGCTGGTTGACGGGGCTGCGCCATGCACGCCACGCCCGAACCGTTCAAGACGCTCTTGCGGAGCAGGACGGGATTGTCGAGGCGGCGGTGGATGTGTCCGGCGCCTTCCATCTGGAGTTCGATCGGGGGCTGGCGAGCTGGTCGGAAATCGATCGCTTCATTCAGTCCCAGGGTCTGCGGGCTACGGATACGCCGTCGGAAACCTCGGCGCCGGCGCATCCCTCCAGGGAGGAAGGCTCCCATGAGCACGCCCATATGGAGGGCGAGAAGCATGACCATGCCCACGGCGGCTTGCTTGGGCCCAATACGGAGTTGATCTTCGCCCTGGCTTGCGGCGGTCTGCTGGGGCTGGGTTTCGCCATAGAGAAGCTGGCGGCCGGCGTCCCGGCGTGGATGCCTCTCGGTCTGTTCATCGCCGCCTACGGGTTCGGCGGCTTCTTCACCGTTCGCGAGGCGTTCGAGAACCTTCGCCGCAAGCGCTTCGAGATCGACACCCTCATGCTTGTCGCCGCCGCAGGCGCGGCGGCGCTCGGCGCCTGGGCCGAGGGCGCGCTGCTTCTGTTCCTGTTCAGCATCGGTCACGCCCTGGAGCACTACGCCATGGGGCGGGCCAAGCGCGCCATCGAGGCGCTTGCCGACCTGGCGCCCCGCACCGCCCGCGTGCGCCGAGGCGATCAGGTCGTCGAACTGCCGGTCGAAGAACTCCAGGTGGGCGACACCGTGGTGGTCCGGCCCAATGAACGCTTGCCGGCCGACGGCTTCGTGGTGGTCGGCACGACCAGCATCAACCAGGCGCCGGTGACCGGCGAGAGCATGCCGGTCGACAAGCAGCCGGTCGCAGACCTGGCTTCTGCACGCGCCCAGACCGCCCAGATCGGATCGGCGTCCATCGTCTTCGCAGGCACCATCAACGGCGCCGGCGCCATCGAGATCGAGACGACCCGCAAGTCCAGCGACACCACCCTTGCCAAGGTGGTCCGCATGGTCACCGAGGCGGAAACCCAGAAATCGCCGACCCAACGCTTCACGGACCGTTTCGAGCGGGTATTCGTGCCCCTGGTGCTCGCCTTCGCTTTTGTCCTGCTGTTCGCCTGGGTTGTGGTCGACGAGCCGTTCCGCGACAGCTTCTATCGGGCCATGGCGGTGCTGGTCGCCGCTAGCCCGTGCGCGCTGGCCATCGCCACGCCGAGCGCCGTCTTGTCCGGGGTTGCACGTGCGGCCCGGGCCGGCGTTTTGATCAAGGGCGGCGCGCCGCTTGAGAACCTCGGCTCGCTCAACGCCATCGCCTTTGACAAGACCGGCACTCTGACCGAAGGCCGCCCACGCATCACTGACATTATTCCCGTGCGCGGAACGCATGAAAGCGATCTCCTGGCCACCGCAGTCGCCGTGGAACGCCTGAGCGACCACCCGTTGGCGGAAGCCATCGCGAGGGACGGAGGGGAGCGCCTGGGGGAGGCGACGATCGCGGCTGCGTCTGACCTGAAGAGCCTGACCGGAAAAGGCGTAACGGCTCAGCTCGGAGGCGACACGATCTGGATCGGCAAGCCGGAGATGTTCGGCGCCGACGGCGTCGCGGGGCTGAGCGATGAAGCGGCCATGGTCGTCACGCAACTGCGCCTGCAAGGGCGAACCTTGATGGTGGTGCGCCGAGGCGCGCGGGACCTCGGCGTGATCGGCCTCCTCGACACGCCCCGAGCCGCCGCACGGTCGGCGATCACGGCGCTGAGGTCCCTGGGCGTCCAGCGCATGATCATGATTTCGGGTGATCACCAGAGGGCGGCTCAGGCGATCGCCGGACAGATCGGTCTGACCGAGGCATGGGGCGACCTCATGCCGGAGGACAAGGTCGACGCCATCAAACGTCTGCGCGCCGAAGCCAAGGTCGCCATGGTCGGCGACGGCGTGAACGACGCCCCCGCCATGGCGACGGCGACTGTGGGCATCGCCATGGGGGCCGCCGGCTCCGACGTGGCCCTCGAGACCGCCGACGTGGCTCTGATGGCCGACGATCTCTCGCACCTGCCTTTCACGATCGGGCTCAGTCGGCGAACCCGCAGGATCATTCTCCAGAACCTGGTCGTCAGCCTGGGCGTCGTCGCCTTCCTGGTGCCGGCCACAGTTCTCGGCCTGGGCATAGGTCCGGCGGTCGCCTTGCATGAAGGCTCGACATTGCTGGTGGTGATCAACGCCTTGCGTCTTCTCGGCTATCGTGACCCGATATCGGTGTTGAAACGGGATGAAAACCTCGGGGACGTCGCAGGCTCTCCCGTGCTTCAGGGGAAGTCCTCATGAAACGGATGAGGTGGGCGTCGGTCGTGGCCCTGTTTCTCGCCCTTTCGGCCTTTGCATTCGGCCTGTTTTCGCTGCCGTCGCGGACCCAGGTCGACACCCGGCCTGCGGTGGACGGCCGCTCGATCGATAACCATGCGGGCCATGCCGACGCGCCCTCCGACAGTGCCTCCACGCGCTCCTATCGCGAGGCGAGCGTCCGGATGTCCCAGAGCCTGGACATCGACTACACCGGCGACGCCGATGAGGACTTCCTGCGGGGATTGATCGCCCGTCACGAGGGCGCGGCCGCAATGGCGCGCATCGCCCTGGAATACGGCGACGACCCGGAGGTACGCGGGTTCGCCGAGGAGACGATCCGCAACCAGGAAGCCCAGATCCTGCGGATCAGGCTGCTGCTGGTGCGACGCGAGAGAGGGGCGGCGCCGGCCGCCCGGTCCTGAGGCCATGGCGAAGAACCGTTTCAAGGGCCGCGAACGCGGCCAGCGCTGGCGCGAGGGGCGTTACGGGAAGCGGAACCGCCGTCCCGGTTTCAAACGCCTCGAGAAGCCTCGGCCGGTGCTCGAGATCCTGGCGGCTGCGGTCGTCAGCCTCATCACGGCCGCCATCATGTTATGCGTGGCCGTCATCCTGCTCGGCGCCTACAAGGTTCCGCTGCACCTCGGGTACGGCGCCTTCATGGGCATGGCGGCGATCGGCTGTCTGATCGTGGGGCGGCGAGACCGCGTCGCCCTGATTTCGACGGCCTGCATTGGCCTGCTCGGGATCGTGGGAACAATTTGCTTCTATGCCGGTCGCGGAGAGATCCAGCTACGGACTCATGAGCATAGTGTCCCGACGGCGGCGGGAACCGCGAGGCCCTAGGATTCATGCCGATCGTTCGGCTAGGGTCTTTAACCGACCCACGGAAACGCCAGGCGATCTGTTTCCCGTCGCAGACGGAAGGCGGCGTTTCCCAGGCGAGTGGAGCGCATGGGTGGACCTAATGCGACATCAGCCACGATAGTTCGGCGTCGTCCTGAAGACCGCTCGTCATGCCGCCCCACATGCGCTGCGCCAGGGGACCGCGACCGAAGGCCCCCGTTACGATCAGGTCGGCGCCGAGACGGTGGGCTTCGGCGAGGAGGTCCGCGGCGCCCGTGGATCCCGCGGTCGCCGGTATATGGCGGACGGCGGCCGGCGCATCGTGCCGCTTCAGATGAGCGGCGACGTCTTCGAGCTGGCCTTGTTCGACCTCGTCGCCGACCCCGACCACGGTGACGGTCTGAGCCCGCCGGAGCAGCGGCAGAGCATCATGCAGGGCGCGTCTCGCCTGGGGCGCGTCCTTCCAGCCGATGACCGCATTCGAGAGATCGCCGCTTGCGGCCGCCGCTCCAAGACGGAGAACGGGGCCGCCGCCGTGCAGGGCGAGCTCTCCGGCGTTGGGAAGCGCACAGGCCATCGGCGGCGCCGACGAGGTGACGAGCAGATCGGCGGTGAGCAGATGATCGCGCAAGGGGGGACCGGGCTCCCCCATGCCGGAAAGCCAATCGGCGGTTTTCGAGCCGGAGCCGAACACCTGGAGGAAGGCGTCGTGGGCGCCGGCGAGGGCGGCGTCCATTCTTCGGGTCTCTTCCAGGACCGACAGGGGGTTGCTCGCCAGAGCCGTCCTGAGCACCGACGTCCGGGGCCAGGCGAAACACACCGCCTTCAGTCGGGCGTCGAACCCTGCGGCCAGGTCGCGCGCACGCTCCAGGGTCTGGACGAGACCGTCCCTTGGCGTAGCATCGACGATGATGTCGCGGTAGGTCATGGATGTTCTCCTTTCCAGTCCTTGCATGCCGGCGGCGCAGGGCGTCGAGCATGTCCGTCTAGCTTGCTCATTGGCGGCGCCGTTGCGTTGATCCAGATCACACATCCAGGGGCTGGATCATCAAGGCATCCCTGTCTCTGTTCCAACGACTCCGCAGCGTCTGTTCCCTGACGATCGGGACGTCGGTTCAGCTGTGCGTTTGACGTGTCTTCGATAGGGGCGAGGTCCATGAGGATAGAAGCCCGCAGGATCATGATTGTTGCGAGGCGAGGCGTGTTCGCCAATGATCATTTGAGGGCGAAGCTTGGAAGCCCTGACCAGGAGCAGACCGCTATGGCCGAAGGACATGCTCATGGGGCAGGGGCCAGCAGCAAACGCCTGATGTGGGCGCTCGTCCTGACGACGACCTTTCTGATCGCCGAAGTCGTCGGGGCCGTGGTGTTCAAGAGTTTGGCCCTGCTATCGGACGCCGCCCATATGTTCACCGATGTGGCTGCGCTGGCGATCGCGCTGGCGGCGATCAAGATTGGCGAGCGGCCGGCAGACTCCGTGCGGACCTTCGGCTATCGTCGGTTCGAAATCCTCGCCGCCGCCTTCAACGCCGTCCTGTTGTTTCTGGTGGCGGGCTACGTCCTCTATGAAGGCGTTCTGCGCCTTTTCGCGCCCGAACCCGTCGGCTCCGTCGGGATGCTGGTCGTGGCTTCCCTGGGCCTGGTCGTGAACCTGGTGTCGATGCGGCTGCTGGCCTCCGGTGCGAACGCCAGCCTGAATGTGAAGGGGGCCTATCTCGAGGTCTGGGCCGACATGCTGGGTTCCGTCGGGGTGATCGGCGGGGCCGTCCTCATCATGTTGACGGGCTGGGCCTGGATTGATCCGGTGGTCGCGATCGGCATCGGTCTGTGGGTGCTGCCGCGCACCTGGATGCTCTTGAAGAACACCACCCATATCCTGCTGGAAGGCGTGCCCAAGGACCTGTCCTTGGAGGCTGTGCGAGCGACGATCGCCGCCGTGCCGGGGGTGGCCGAGGTCCATGACCTGCACCTTTGGGGCGTCAGCAGCGATGATGTGAACGGCTCCGTTCACCTGGTTCTTGCCGAAGGCTGGGACGCTGAGCGGGTTCGTCGTGCGGTTCTGGCGCAGATGAACGACGTCCATGGCATCGATCACGCCGCCGTCCAGATCGAATCCGGGCCGGCCGGGGAGGGGGAGGCCTTGGGTCACGGGCGTATCGCTCATCCATAGGGTTGAACCGGTCCGTACATCTCCGACCTTGCGGACCCTCGTTCAGGACGCGGGGCAATGACCGACCCGAGCGCTGCGACGTCGACGGCCCGAGTCGCCAGCCTTCCAGAATAATCTCGCGCTCCTGAAATATTTTGAGGGTTCCGGTACGGAAATGCGTATTGGATCTTCCGGCGTCATCTTTGGATTTGTGCGACGCACAATGAGTTCATGCGTCATCATTTGGCGCGTTGGAAAATAGTCACGTCCAACCCACCCTCACCAACGAGGTGACGATTCTGTGTCTATTTTGAGTGGAATGCGTCATCTTTTTGCGCACATCTGTCGAATGCGGGCATGAAACATGACGGTTTGGCGGCATTCATATGTATATACATGACTTGACTCCCCTGACGCCCAACCGGAACGTGGCGATGCAGGACCGGTTCGTCTGGGCCGAAACGCGAGGGGAATGACCATGAACCGCATGAAAAAGAGGCTCTTGTTCGCAGGTGCGGTAATCTCCGCCACCATGTGCGGAATGCCCGCATTCGCGCAGGAAGCCGAGACGACCAACGTCGGCGAAATCGTCGTCACGGGCAGCCGGATCAAGCGCCAGGACATCAGCGGGGTCGGTCCCGCCACGGTCGTCACAGGCGAGGATATCGAGCGTACGGGGATCACGAACGTGGAGGCGCTGCTGCAGCGACTGCCGTCGTCCGCAGGGGCTGCCGGCAATCAGACCAACTCCTATTGGACCGGCAACGGCTACGGCACGGCGCAGGTCAATCTGCGAGGCCTCGGCATCAACCGGACCCTGACGCTGATCAACGGTCGGCGGATCGTCAACGGCGGCACGGGCGCCAACAGCGCTCCGGATCTGAACATGATCCCGACCGCCATTATCGGCCGAATGGACGTGCTGAAGGACGGCGCCTCCGCCATCTACGGCGCCGACGCCGTCGCGGGCGTGGTCAACATCGTCACCATCAACGATTTCGAGGGCCTCAAGCTCTCAAGCAAGTATGGCGTCACGGACGAAGGTGACGGCCAGGACCTCTCCTTCGACCTGTTGTGGGGCATGCGCGGCGACCGCGGCGGGGTCACCGCCGCCCTGACCTATCAGAAGACGGAAGCCGTCAACCTGGCGAGCCGCGCTCCCTGCGGGCTGGGCGAGATCAACGGAAAGCTGGCCTGCGTCGCGAGCGCCACGACGCTCGGGGGCCGGGCCGTGCTTCCCAACGGCCAGCAGATCAACTTCAACCAGATCCCGGGCGGCGACGGGGACTTCTTCGAACCCTACAACGCCGCCAAGCATAACTATAACGGCAACCCCTTCCTCAACGCCGTGTCGCCGATCGAGCGCCTCAGCACGGCCATCCTGGCCGACTACCAGCTGACCGACACCGTCAGCCTGTTCGGCGAAGTCTTCTTCACCCACAGGGAAAGCAACCAGCTCGCAGCGCCAGGGGCCCTGCGGAACCTGAAGATCGCGGCGTCCCATCCGACCAACCCGACGGGTCAGGACATCACCCTCATTGCACGGCGTCTCGCCGAACCGGGGCCGCGTCACTTCTTCCAGGAAACCGACACCTATCGGTTCGTCGGCGGCGCCCGGGGCGCCATCGCCGGCGACTGGACCTGGGAAGCCGCCGTCAACTGGGGACGCAACACCGGCGTCGACGGGATGACCAATATCGCCAACCTTCAACGGGTCGGCGAAACCCTGAACACCGCCGTCTGCAGCAACGCGGCGGGCGCGGCCATCCCCTGCGGTGACTATCTGGGCGCCGGAGACCTCAGCAAGGAGGTGCTCGACTATATCCTCTTCACCTCGCGCGACACCGGGGGGAATGAGCAGCGCAGCGTCACGCTCGACGTCACCGGCACGGTGCTCCAGCTCCCGTCCGGACCGCTCGCCGCCGCGGCGGGTCTCGTCTACCGCGAGGAAAAGGGCTGGCGCGATCCTGACGCCCTCACCGTTCTGGGTATCGCCAACACCAACCAGCAGGACCCCATCGCCGGCTCGACCAAGGCCAAGGAAGCCTATGTCGAACTGTCGGCGCCGCTCCTGTCCGACCTGCCGTTCATCCAAAGGCTCGAGCTCGACGCGGCCGTCCGCTATTCGGACTATGACCTGTTCGGCGGCAACACCACCTACAAGCTGGGCCTGAACTGGAGCGTCGTCGACAGTCTTCGCCTGCGGGCCACCTTCGGCACCGGCTTCCGGATTCCAAGCGTTCCCGAACTGTTCGGCGGCGTTGCAGAGGGCAATCTGACGACGACTGATCCGTGCAGCCGCTACAGCACCAGCGGAAACGCGACGCTGATCGCCAACTGCCAGGCTTCCGGCGTGCCGGCTAACTATGTGCAACTCGGCAACACGGTCCTGACCACGGTCGGCGGCAATCAGAAACTCTCGCCCGAAACGGCCGAGACCCTCACCCTGGGTCTGGTCTGGCAACCCGAGCAGGTCAAAGGCCTGTCCCTGACCGTCGACTATTTCGACATCAAGATCGAAGACGCGATCCGGTCCATCCCGGGGTCCACCAAGCTGGCCATCTGCTACGCCTCGCCGGGCATGAACCACCCCTTCTGCGGCCCGAACAACTTCACCCGCAGTCCCCTGACCGGCGAAGTGAACTTCCTCTCGGCCCAGCCGACCAACGCCGGCCTGGAAACCATGAAGGGCGTCGACATCGGGGCGCGCTACGCCTTTGATCTCGGCGACCGCCGCGCCAGCCTCGACTGGAACACCACCTATCTCGGCGAATATGTCGTGACGCCTTTCCTGGGCGCCGATCCGATCATCTTCGACGGCCATATCGGCGGCGGCAACGGCGGCTATCCCCACTGGCGATCGAACGTCAGCGCCTCGGTTGTCGATGATCGCTGGACGGCGACCTATTCGGTGCAACTGATCGGCAAGGCCACGGACTTCAACGCCGCGCCGGGCGACATCGGCTATGAGACGCCGAACCTCTTCTACCACAACGCCCAGTTCGCCTATCGCCTGGGTGAGAAGGCTGACATCGCCTTCGGCATCGACAACCTCTTCGACAAGAAGGCGCCGTTCATCCAGAGCTGGACCGACGGCAATACCGACACCATGACCTACGACCTGCTTGGCCGTCGCGGCTACGTCCGCCTGACCTATCAGTTCAACTAACCTGCCACTTCCAGAAACACCGGGCGGCCCCCCCATGGCTCCCGCCTGGTGTTTCAACGTCCCCCAAACAGTGAGTATCAAATGGTGCGCTGGCCTTCCGTAGCGCGAAAAGCCCACAAGTGGCTTGCGCTGATCATCGGCGTTCAGGCCCTCTTCTGGGTCGTGAGCGGCCTCTACATGACCGCCGTCCATATCGACATTATCCATGGCGATCATCTGGTGCGGACACCCGTCGCCGAACCGATTTCCATGGGCGGCCTGGTCGATCCTGCGGTCATTCTCAAGACTGCCGGCGGCGCTCAAAGCCTGCGTCTCGACCAGCAGCTGGGACAGCCTGTCTATATCGTCAGCCAGACGAGCGGCCGGTCCCTGTTCGACGCCCGGTCCGGTGAGAAGCTGCCCCTGATCGACGAAGCCGGCGCACGGCGGCGCGCCGAGCAGATCTACGCAGGGGATGGCGGTGTCCGCGAAATGGAGCTGCTGTACGAAATCCCCGGCGAGATCAGGGGGCGTCCAGCGCCGATCTGGCGGGTGCAGTTCGAAGGCCTGTGGCGGCCCACCCTCTATATCTCGCCCCAGACCGGCGAACTCGTGGCCAAGCGTCATGACCTGTGGCGCACGTTCGACTTCGTCTGGATGTTCCACATCATGGACTATGAGACCCGCGACAACGTCAACAACATCCTGCTCAAGGTCGCGACCTGGATGATGGTGGTGACCTCCCTCACCGGGGCCTGGCTCCTGCTCTACAGCTTCCGTCGCAAGCGCCGCGTGCGCAAAGCCGCAGCGTGAGGATCATCAGATGTTTCTAATCCGTAGACTGCACAAATGGTTCGGCCTGGTCCTGGGTCTTCAATTTCTGCTCTGGGCCATCAGCGGCGCCGCCATGGCGCTGATCGATCACCGCAAGGTGGCTGGTGAAGATTCCATCGTCCACTCTACGCCGTCGCCCACGCCCGCTGGGGTGCTGTCGCTGGCTCAGGTCGCCCAGGCGGTGGGCCAGCCGATTTCCCGGATCGAGCTGCGTCCCTTGCAAGACGCCTGGGTTTACGCCGCCACGACGCCCAGCGGCGTCCAACTGGTCGACCCCGTGGACGGTCGCCGCATCGTCATCGACGACGCCCGCGCCAAGACGCTGGCCGTCGCAGCCTTCAACGGCACAGCGCCGGTGACCTCCGTGGCTCTGGTCGAGAAGCCGACGCTGGAGACGCGAGATTTCGCGCTTCCGGCCTGGCGGGTCGAGTTCGCGGACAAGGAGAAGACGACCCTGATCCTGAACGCCGTCACCGGCGAGGTCGCGGGCGCCAAGACCAACACCTGGCGGCTCTGGGACTTCTTCTGGATGATCCACATCATGGACTACACGGATCGCCAGAGTTTCAACCATCCGCTGATCATCATCATCGCCACCGGGTGTCTGTGGTTGGCCCTGAGCGGTTTCATCATGTTGTTCAGCGCCTTCCGACGCCAGGATTTCGCCTATATCCATGACGGGATCGAATGGCTGCAGCGCCGCCGTTGAGACTGCGCCGGGGCGTTCTGCGCCCCGGCGCCTTCCTGTTGGATTGGCGGCCAATGCGGGCCAAGCTGAAGCTTGGCCCGATTAACGGACATGACGGGGAGGAACGACTCCATGGATCTCACGCTCCACCGACGCATCCGCTCCGACATCGCCGACCGCATCCTGTCGGGCGAATGGTCGCCCGGGTTCCGCATCCCCTTCGAGCATGAGCTGATGGAGGAGTATGGTTGTTCGCGCATGACCGTGAACAAGGCCCTCGCGCCGCTGGCGGAACGGGGCATGATCATACGCCGTCGACGCTTCGGGTCCTTTGTGGCGCGGCCGCGGATACATTCCTTCGTGCTGGATATCCCGGACATACAGGCCGAGATTCTCAATCGCGGCGAACCCTATGATTTCGAACTCCTGTCCCGGAAGGTCCGGGCCGCGCACAAGCGGGACGCGGAAGAACTTGCACTCGCCGCATCCGGCGAGGTGATCGAGTTGCGCTGCCTCCACCGCAGCAGCGGTCGTCCTTTCGCGCTCGAGGAACGGTTGATCAGCCTGGCCTCCGTGCCCCAGGCCCGGGACGCCGATTTTACCCAGGGTCCGCCCGGCACATGGCTGCTGGAGCGCGTTCCCTGGACGGAAGCCGAGCACAGAATCCGAGCCGTGAACGTGTCCCGCGCAACCGCGCTGACCCTAGGGATCGATCCTGCTGCGGCCTGCCTTTCCCTCGAACGCCGGACGTGGCGGCGAGCGGAGCGCATCACCTTCGTTCGACTGACCTTTCCAGGGGAAGCCTATGATCTCGGAGCGCGGTTCGCGCCCTCGGACCCTGCAGAGGCTTCGGACTAGGACGCCGACCCGGGCTCGACCGAGCCCTGGGCCTCTTGTTCCAGGAGATGGCGGCCCTGGCGGACGGACGGCGCGAGGCGGAGCCCTGCGCCATTTACAAAATTCGCTGCGACGGACGTCGCTTCTGACGAAAATGTGGAATCAGGAAGCAGGGGCTCAATGTCTGCAAACTCGACCAGGGTTCTGATTATCGGCGCGGGACACGCGGGGGGCTCGGCGGCGGCGCTGCTGAGGCAGTATGGCTTTGCGGGCGAGATCGTCCTGGCGGGCGAGGAGGCGGCGGCGCCCTATCAGCGACCGCCCTTGTCCAAGGCCTGGCTGAAGGGGGAGGCGGGTCTGGAGGACCTGCTGCTGCGCCCCGAGAGCTTCTACGCCGAGCAGCAGATCGACCTGCGCACCGGCGTCACCGCGACCGCCATCGACGCGGGAGCCAAGGCGGTGACCTTCGCTGACGGCGTGGTCGAAGCCTACGACGTGCTGATCCTGGCCACGGGCTCGATGGCGCGCAAGCTGGCCATCCCCGGAGCCGACCGCCCCGACCTCATGGAACTGCGCACGCTGAACGACGCCGAACGACTGAAATCTGCGCTCGCCCCCGGCAAGCGTCTGGCCGTGGTCGGCGGCGGCTATGTCGGGCTGGAGGCGGCAGCCTCGGCCCGCGCCCTCGGCGCCGAGGCGGTGGTGATCGAGCGCATGGACCGGGTGCTGGCGCGCGTGGCGTCGGAAACCCTGTCCGCCTTCTTCACCGACTATCACCGGGCGCGCGGCGTCGAGATTCTGACCGGCGCCGAGGTGTCGGGCTTTGAGGGCGGCGGCGTTCGCCCCGAAGGCGTCCGGCTGGCGGACGGAACCCTGATCGCTGCGGACGCGGTTCTGGTCGGCGTCGGCGCCCTGGCGCGCGAAGCCCTGGCGCGAACGGCGGGTCTGCCTTGTGAGAACGGCGTGGTCGTGGATGAGAACGCCCGCACGGCGGATCCCTCAATCTACGCCATCGGCGACGTCACCCATCGGCCCATCCCGGTCCACGGCGGGCGGATGCATCGGCTGGAAAGCGTTCCGAACTCCCTGGAACAGGCCAAGCAGGCCGCCGCCGCCATCGTCGGCCGAGCGCCCCCGGCGGCCGAAGTGCCCTGGTTCTGGTCGGACCAGTATGACGTCAAGCTTCAGATCGCCGGCCTTCCGTTTGACGCCGACCATCAGGTGGTGCGTGGCGATCCGGCCAGCGGCGCTTTCGCCGTCTTCCACCTGAATGGCGACCGCATCGTTTGCGTCGAAGCGGTCAACGCCCCGGCCGATTTCATGGGCGGACGGCTGCTGATCGGCAAGGCGACGCCAGTGGATCCGGTCCTGCTGGCGGACCCCTCTGTTTCGATGAAGAGCGTCTGATCCGGCGCGCAGCAGCCGATAGCCGTCGCAGCGGGAAGCATCGCGTCTTGGCCCTCAACCGGCGCAGCAAGAGAGTTTGGCGACGTCCTTGTTGAACGTCAGCGCCGCCAGTTTCAGGCCCTCGACGGTCGTGAGATAGGGGAAGATCGTGTCGCCCAACTGCTCCACCGTCATTCCGCACTTGATGGCCACCGCTGCGGTCTGGATGCTGTCGGCCCCTTCCGGAGCAAGAATGTGCGCGCCGAGGAGCCGCCGCGTGCCGCGATCCGCCACCAGCTTGATGAGCCCGCGCGTGTCTCTGGCCGCGAGCGCGCGCGGGACGTGATCCAGGGTGATCATCGAGGTTTGGACATCATGCCCGGCCGCCCGTGCGGCGGCTTCCGTGAGCCCGACCGTCGCCACCTGGGGATCGGTGAACACGACCGCCGGCATGGCGCTGTTGTCGTAGGACAGACTGTCGCCGTTGAGCGCGTTTCGAGCAGCGAGCCTGGCACCGTAGGCCGCCATATAGACGAACTGGTCACGCCCGGTGACGTCACCGACGGCGTAGACGCCGGGGCGGGTCGTGCGCATCCGGTCGTCCACGACGATTCCTCCGTTTTCGGAGACGCTGACCCCCGACTCGGCAAGACCCAGGCCGTCCGAGTTGGCGATCCGGCCTGTCGTCATGAGCACGCGCTCGGCGGTGAGCACCCTCCGGCTGTCGCCCTGCGTAAGGGTGAGCGACACGTCCGTTTCCGAATGGGCGATAGCCTCGTAGGTCGCCCCGACAACCACGGTGACGCCCTCGTCTGAGAGGTAGCGTTGCAGCGCCTCGCTGATCTCGGGTTCACCTTCCGGCAACAGACGTGACCGGCACACGAGCGTGACCTGCACGCCGGCCCGGCTGAACATCTGAGCCAATTCCGCGCCTATGTATCCACCACCGATCACCAGCAAGGACTGCGGCAGCGCCTCCAGTTCGAGCGCGGTCGTGCTGGTCAGATAGGGGACAGTGTCGATCCCAGCGATCGCCGGAATCGCCGGTCGCGATCCCGTCGCGATGATCACCTTGTCGGTGGTGAGCCGGACATCGCCGACCTCCACGCCGCCCAAGACGAGCCTGGCTGCGCCTTCGTGGTAGGCGATGGCGTCGTAGCCTTGCAGGACATCTTCGTATTTGGCCTGACGCAGAGCGTTCACCAGTTGGTCCTTCTGGCGGATCACCTCGGACCAGGCGCTGATTTCAGCAGTGGCTCTCACGCCGTCGAAACGGCTTGCGGCCCGCGCCTGGTGCAGGGGCTCCACCGCGCGGATCAACGCTTTCGACGGCACGCAGCCTATGTTCACGCAGGTCCCGCCAATCGTTCCGGCGCCGACGAGCGCTACCCGCGCTCCCTCTTCGGCTGCCGTAATGGCGGCGGAGAAGCCGGCTGAGCCAGCGCCGATCACGACCAGATCATAGGTCTCTGCGGCGTTCCGGGAGAGAGGGCGACAGTCACTCATACTGCTCGGTGCTTTCAAATCTTGTGTCCGCCGTTGGGCGGGCGGCCTGCAACCGGACAGGCCTGGCGGCCCGCTACGGCGCGACGGCAGGGAAGGCCGGAACGGGTGGGCTCGTCAGGAAGTAGAACTGCATGGCGCCGCCGATGTTCGTGCCGATGACGCCCACTAGCGAAACCTGGTTCCGCTAGTGGCTGGCCCGAACACGCGCGGGATAGCCGGCGTTGGTCGAGGCCTGAGCCAGGACTGTCGGCGTCACTCGCACGTCGTCGTAGGTCACGGTCGCCACGGCCCGTCCGGCGTCGCCAGGGTTCACGGATACAGCCGTAACGCCCGGAACCCGCGAGATAGCGCGTCGAACGATAGGGGCGCACGTCACACAGGACACATTGGTGACATCCAGCGTCACCGTGCGTTCGGCCGCCTGCGCCGTTTCGGCAGTGAAAAGCGCCGCTGCAACTGCAAGGGCGGCGCGGATGGAAAGGGTCATGGCCTTGATCTCCAGGAACTCACGCGCCGAGTAGCAGCGGCGCAACATAGGGAAATGCGACGGCGATGGCGACGAGCACGGACGCCGCCCAAAGCGCGATCTTGACAAGGCGGGTGGAGCCCGGTCGAGCGCAGGTCTCGCCTTCGGCGCAGGCGGTGCGAGGACGACGATAGACGCGGAAGAATCCGACACCCAGGAAAGCCACCGCCGCAACGATGAAATAGGGTTGATAGGGCGCGAGGACCGTGACGTTGCCGATCCAGGCCCCGCTGACGCCGAGCGCGAACAACACCAGCGGCAGAACACAGCAGGACGACGCGCCGATCGCGGCAGCAAGGCCTGCAACCGCCAGCCACGCACGGCTGGACGACTTGTCGGCTGGGGCCGCGGCGTTTCCGTTGGGGTTCTCGATGCCGTCCGAGGCGGCCATTGCCCACTCCTTCTCTTGGTGATGAAGGCAAGATAGGGTCTGTAGCGACTACAGATACAAGGGCTTTATCTTCGATGGACAAATTCGCCCTGCGTGACACGACGCCGCAGTTCGCGATCGGCGTGCTGTCGCGCCGAACCGGCGTCAACATCGAGACCGTCCGCTACTATGAGCGGATCGGCTTGATCCCTGCGCCGGCTCGCAGCGACGGGGGGCACCGCCTCTACGGCGGGGGGCACCTCCTTCGGTTAAACTTCGTTCGGCGGGCTCGTGATCTCGGTTTCACGCTGAATGAGGTTCGAGCCCTGCTGGACTTGGCGGAACAGCGGGATCGACCCTGTACCGAGGTCCGCGAAGTGGCCGCCGTGCACCTGACTGATGTGCGCTCCAAGATCGTCAGCTTGCGGGCGATGGAGCGGGTTCTTTCCGACATGGTGGCCCGTTGCGCCGAAGGCTCGACGCCGGACTGCCCCATCATCGAGGCGCTGTTCGACACCGAAGCGGTGCACCCCGTTTGATGGGTTGCGAAATTTAAGTCGATGATTTCTACGCCGTCATAGGGTGTGGGTGGTGGCCGTCCTTCTGGCCTTCAGGAGCTACAACAACCTCGGCGACCTCGGTCGGCTTCGTCATATCGGCCTGTTTGTCGTCAGCGCCACCTTGCCGGCCCTCAGCCAGACGCGCGCGCCCCTTCCTCCGGCGGTTGACCGACGGCGTTGGTCTCTTCGCCCTGGCGCCGTGTCTGCGCGGACTGCTGGCGATCAGCCTGGCTGCTGCGGCGGGCGGGGCGATCCGCACCTGCAGGATCACGTGCAGGACAAGGGGACGGATGAGACTACGCATGCCGATCCCTATGTGATCGACGAGCGACACAGGCGCTGGCCGTGGTCCAGGCGGTGAGGCCGCTCGCTCTCCTGTCTCTGTCATTGACCGGCGGCGGAACCGCCGGCCGACGACGAAGGCGTGAACCCCCTGTGGATCAGACGACGCGTTTCACTTCGGTGTAGGCACCTTCGGTCTTGAGGGTGACTGTCACGGGTGCGCCCGTGCGATTGCGCCAGAACCAGCCGTGACTGCCGGTGAAGGCCGCCGTCAGTTCGCCGGTTTCGCTCTGGGACGAGCCCTTGCCGTAGCCGTGGTAGGAGACGCCGGGGCGATCCGCGTGGGTGTCGAAGTTCAGGCGTCCGCCGCTGCTCGTCCAGGTGAAGCGGGCCTTGGCGCCCTCCGTCATGACCAGTTTGATTTCGGCGCCCTGGTCGGGCGCCAGGGTCAGTATGGTTTCATCGGTGCGCTGGCCGGAGGCGGCGTCGGGCGCCGGGCTGGCGGCCGCGGATTGGGCGACCGCAGCGACGACGACGGGCGCTGGACTCGCCTCGATCGGAGCCGCGGCTGCAGCGGCGTCCATCGCCTCGTCCGCCTTGGCTTCCGCAGCCAGGGAGACCTTGATCCGGCCCATCTCGGTCAGGCCGAAGACCGTTCCCACCCGGGTCGGATCGACGCCGTACTCGGACGGCAGGACGACAGTGACGAGCAGGCCGGCGGCGACGACGGCGGCGATGCCGGTCGAGCGGAGCAACTGACCCGTGGTGGGCAGGTCGGACAGGCGGGGTTTGTCAGCGTTGTACATGGTTCAGGTCTCCGGTCAGGCGACGAAATAGCCGACGAGCTGGTAGCCCGTCAGAATGAAGCCGAGGGTCATGAGGACGACGTTGGCGAGATAGGCGTGTTTGAAAAAGCTCTCGCTGCGGCGCCAGAAACCCATGACGATGAGGATGGCGCCGAGCGCCAGAAGCTGGCCGATCTCCACGCCGATGTTGAAGGCGACGAGATTGACCAACAGGCCGTCGGGGGACAGCTGGAAGTCCTGCAGCTTGGTGGCCAGGCCGAAGCCGTGGAACAGGCCGAACACCAGGGTGGCGACCTTGGTGTTGGGCTGGAAGCCGAACCAGCGCTGGAAGGCGCCCAGGTTGTCGAGCGCCTTGTAGACGACCGACAGGCCGATGATCGCATCCACCAGGTAGCTGGAGACGCTGATGTTGGTCAGCACGCCGAGCAGCAGGGTCGTGGAGTGACCGATGGCGAACATGGTCACGTAGATGCTGATGTCTTTCAGCCGGTAGAGGAAGAAGATCACCCCGAACAGGAACAGCAGGTGGTCGTACCCGGTCACCATGTGCTTGGCGCCGAGATAGACGAACGGCCAGAAGACGATCCCGGAGGTTTCCTGGATATAGCCCTTGTCGCCCTCGGCCACGCCGTGGGCGAGCGCCTGGGCGGCGGCGCCGTCGATGATGAAGAAGATGAGGACGGCCAGAAGCGCCGTCGCTGGGGATTTCAGCCAGGACCAGGGGTCGTGGCGGGACGCGATTGTCATGTGAATCCTCTTGGGCGGAAATCGAGTGTGCGGGAGGAAGGGGGCGGCGCGGCCGAAGCCGCGCCGCCCGGACGCCCTCAGGGCCGGCGGCTGAAAGGCAGGAAGCGCCGGGGATCGAAGCGGGCCAGGCCGCCGGGTGCAGCGCCCGTGGTCCCGTCAGGCTTCGATCGCCCGTGCACCAGGCTGTAGAGGGCTGGCAGCACGAGCAGGGTGAGCAGGGTTGAGGAGATGATCCCCCCGATCACGACCGTGGCCAGCGGGCGCTGGACCTCGGCGCCGGCCCCGACGTTGAGCGCCATGGGCACGAAGCCGAGGCTGGCGACCAGGGCGGTCATCAGCACCGGCCGCAGCCGGGTCAGGGCGCCTTCGCGAAGGGCCTCGCCCAGGGGTTTGCCCTCGGCGATCAGGCTGCGGATGAAGGTGACCATGACCACCCCGTTCAGCACCGCCACCCCCGAGAGGGCGATGAAGCCGACGCCGGCGGAGATCGACAGCGGCAGGCCTCTGAGCATCAGGGCCGCGACCCCGCCGGTGAGCGCCAGGGGCACGCCGGAGAAGACGATGGCGCTGTCCTTGACCGAACGGAACAGGGCGAACAGCAGGCCGAAGATCAGCAGCAGCACCGCCGGCACCACCAGTTGGAGCCGTTTGGCCGCCGAGATCAGCTGTTCGAACGTACCGCCGTAGGTGACCCAGTAGCCGGCAGGGACGACCACGTCGGCTTCGATCCGCTTCTGCACCTCGCCGACGAAGGAGCCCAGATCGCGGTCGCGGACATTGGCTGTCACCACGATGCGGCGCTTGCCGTTTTCGCGGCTGATCTGGTTCGGCCCCTTGACGAGTTCGATCACGGCGACCTCGCTCAGGGGAATGAACCGGCGCGCCTGGCCCTCGGCGGCCGGCAGGGGAATCTGCAGGCGGCCGATGGCGTTGACGTCCGAGCGCAGGTCTTCCGGCAGGCGGACCACCACGTCGAAGCGACGGTCGCCCTCGAAGATCTGGCCCGCGGTCGTGCCGCCCATGGAGGTCGAGATGACCGACTGGACGTCGTCGAGGCTCAGGCCCAGGCGCGCCATGGCGGTGCGATCAGGCGTGATCTGCAGCACCGGCAGGCCGGTGATCTGCTCGGTCTGGGGATCGGCCGATCCCTCGACTGAAGCGACGACGGCCTCGACCTCGGCGCCCAGCCGCAGGAGTTCGTCCAGATCGTCGCCATAGATCTTGACGGCGACGTCGGCGCGAACGCCGGACAGCAGTTCGTTGAACCGCATCTGGATGGGCTGGGTGAACTCGTATTTGCTGCCGGGAATCTCGCTGACGGCGGCTTCCATCTCCGCGACCAGGTCCCCGCGCGACTTGCGGGGATCAGGCCAGTCCCTGCGGTCCTTCAGCATGATGAAAGTGTCGGCGACCGACGGCGGAACGGGATCGGTGGCGACTTCGGCGGTGCCGATCTTGGCCACGACCCGCTCGACCTCGGGGAATTTCGCCAGACGGGCCTCCAGCGCGGTCTGCATCTGGACGGCCTGGGTCAGGCTGGTGCCCGGAATGCGCAGGGCGTGCATGGCGATGTCGCCTTCGTCGAGATTGGGCACGAACTCCGAGCCCATTCTTGAAGCGCCGAAGCCGGCGATGACGACGAGGACTACGGCCAGCCCCACCATCAGCCTGCGGCTCCTGAGGGCGAAGTCGAGCGCGGGCTGATAGCCGATCCGCGCCCAGCGCATGAGGAAGCTGTCCTTCTCCTCCACCTTGCCCGTGACGAACATGGCGACGGCGGCGGGAACAAAGGTCAGGGACAGCAGCAGGGCCGCCGTCAGGGCGATGACCACGGTGATGGCCATCGGATGGAAGGTTTTGCCCTCGACCCCGGTCAGGGCGAAGATCGGCACATAGACGAGGGTGATGATCATCACCCCGAACAGGGAGGGGCGGATCACTTCGCTGGAGGCGGAGCCCGCCAGTTCGAACCTTTCCTCTCGGGTCAGGATGCGCCCCAGACGATGCTGGGCCTCACCAAAGCGACGCAGGCAGTTCTCGACGATGATGACGGCGCCGTCGACGATCAGGCCGAAGTCCAGCGCCCCCAGGCTCATCAGATTGCCCGAGGTGCCGGTGCGCACCATGCCCGTGATCGTCATCAGCATGGTGATGGGGATGACCGCCGCCGTGATCAGGGCGGCGCGGATGTTTCCGAGCAGGAGGAAGAGGACGACGATGACGAGCAGGGCGCCTTCGACCAGGTTCTTCTCGACCGTCTTGACGGCCCGCTCGACGAGGTCGGTCCGGTCATAGACCGGCGACGCCTTCACCCCCTTGGGCAGGGCCTTGGCGGCTTCCTCCAGGCTGGCCGCGGCGGCCTGGGCCACGACGCGGCTGTTCTCGCCCGCCAGCATCAGGACGGTGGCCAGCACCGTCTCCTTGCCGTTCTCGGTCGCGGCCCCCGTCCGTAGCTCCTCGCCCATGTCGACGTCCGCGACGTCGGCGACGCGGATCGGCACGCCGCCGCGCGTAGCGATGACCACGGCGCCGAGATCCTCGCGGCTGGTCGCCTGGCCCGGCACCCGGATCAGATACTGTTCGCCGTAGCGTTCGACATAGCCCGCGCCGACGTTGGCGTTGTTCTTCTCCAGCGCCTCGACGATCTCGGCCATGGTCACGCCATAGGCGGACAACCGCTCTGGTCGCGGGGTGACGTGGTACTGCCGCTCATAGCCGCCGATGGTGTTGACCTCGGTGACCCCACGGGTGTTGCGAAGCTGGGGCCGGATGACCCAATCCTGCAGGGTGCGCAGGTCCTCGGTCGAATAGGGCTGGCCGTCGGGCCTCCGGGTGCCGGGCTCGGCTTCGACCGTATACATGAAGATCTCGCCCAGCCCCGTGGCGATGGGACCCAGCTCCGGTGTGATCCCCGGCGGAAGCTGGCCGAGCGCGCCTTGCAGCCGTTCGTTCACCAGCTGGCGAGCGAAATAGATGTCGGTGCCGTCGTCGAAGATGACGGTCACCTGGCTCAGGCCGTAGCGCGAGACCGAGCGGGTGTATTGCAGTCCCGGCACGCCGGCGACGGCCGTCTCGACGGGGAAGGTGATGCGTTGTTCGGCTTCCAGCGGGGAATAGCCCGGCGCCTCCGTATTGATCTGGATCTGGACGTTGGTGATGTCGGGGGTGGCGTCGATCGGCAGGCGCTGGAAACTCCAGACGCCGACGACGCAGGCCGTGAGGACCAGCCCCATGACGAGCCATCGGAAGCGGATCGACAGGGCGATGATGCGATCAAGCATGATGCGCGCGCCCCCTAGTGGTCATGGCTCGCGCCGGACTTTTCGATGTCCGCGCGAATGAGGAAGGCGCCGTCGACGACATATTCGGTCCCGGGCTCCAGGCCGCCGAGGACCTCGGTCCATTCGTCGGTGCGGCGGCCCAGTTCGAGCATCCTCACCTCATAGGTGTTTCCGACCCTGGCGTAGACGACGGTGAAGTCACGGAAGGGCTGGAGGGCTTTGGTCCGCACCGCGAGCGGCGCCTCGCCTTCGCCGACCTGGACCGATCCCTGGACGCCCAGACCCGGACGCCAGACGCCGTTCTGATAGGGCAGCTCGACATGGGCGACCAGGGTCTGGCTCAGGACGTCATCCGACGGCAGGATGGCTTCGATCACGCCGCTGGCCCGGTGTTCGCCGGCCAGGCTCGTCACCTCCACCCTCTGGCCGACACGCACGCGTTCGGCGTCGCGCGGATAGAGGAAGAACTCGGCGTGAAGCCGGGTCGGATCGCCGATGACCAGCATGGGCGCGCCGTTGCCGGTGATGGCGCCGGGGTTGGCGTTCTTGGCCAGGATGACGCCGGAGATCGGCGCCGTGACGGCGTAGGTCTGCAGGCTTTCGCTGGATTCCACGCGCGCCAGGACCTGGCCGCGCGTGACGCGTTGGCCGAGCTGGACGTTCATGGCCACGACCCGACCGGGGTAGCGGGCGTGGACCTCGCTCTGGCCTTCCGGCGTGATCTCGACGCGCCCGCTGAGCGGCAGGCTTTCCCCGAGGACGGCGGGGCCGGCCGTCTGGGTCGTGACCCCGCCGGCCTGGGCGGCCGTCGGGGTGATGACCGTGCGGCCTTCATAGGACTGATAGGTCCAGGTCGAGCGCTTGGCGGCCTGGGTCGCGTTCACGGCCACGTCGAAGGAGTGGGGCTCGAACACGACGCCGGGGCTGGCGAGATAGTCCTTTTCCGGGGTGAACTGGAAACGGTCGACCTTGGGGCCCAGGCGGGTGAGCGCGATGTCGGCCGACACAAGGGCGGGATCGAGGGGCTTGTCCTTGAGGTAGGGGTAGAGGCGGAACAGGGGCTCGGGACCTTCCTCATAGATGGTGATCTCGAGCGAGAAGTCGCCGTCGCGCAGCAGGCGGCCGTTGTGGGGGCCGCGTTCATAGTCGGCGGCGGCGGCCGCTTCGGCCTCGCCGCCCTCGGCCGGCTTGGCGCGCTCGCCGCAGCTGGAGAGGGCCAGGGCGCAGGCGGCCATGGCCGCCCCGCCGAGAAGGCGGGCGGAGATGGAGCGGATCATGGTTGGATCTCCGGGCCGATCAGATCGGCATGGGCGCCGGTCAGCCGGTCAAGGCGGGCGCGATCAAGATGGAAGGCCTGAAGCGCCGTCACGCGGCGCGCCCGGGTCTGCAACAGGGCCGTGTGGGCGCTCATGACGTCGTTGTAGGTGAAGCCGCCGCGCGCGAAGCCGTCCCGGACCAGGGTCACGGCGCGTTGCGCTTGCGGCAGGGTTTCCTCGGCGATGCGTCGGGCTTCGTTCGCCCGCGCCAGCAGTTGGACCTGCAGGCGGGCGATCTCGCGTTCGCGGTCGATGCGCAAGGCGTTCATGTCCGCCTGAGCGGCATGGCCTTCGGCGCGCGCGCGGTCGATGGCGCCCTGGTTTCGATCATAACGCTGCAGGGGGATCGATCCGCCGACGACGAGGGCGACCTCGCTGTCCCAGATGTGCCGGACGCCGACGCTGACCGTGGGGTCGGGAACAGCGCGCGCCTCCTCGACGCGGGCGCGGCCCTCGGCGATGGAACGCTGGGCCGCGAAGACGTCCAGATCGGCCTGGGCGGGCGCGCCCGCCGCGACGCGGGCGGCGCTGACGTCCTCGAACGCGGCGGCGCCGATGACGAAATCTGCGCCGCCGTCCCAGAACTTGGCCAGGGTGATGCGGGCCATGCGCACCGTGATCTCGGCCTGGTCGAAGTCGATCTGGGCCTGGGCCAGTTCGGCTTCGGCGCGGGCTCCGGCGAACAGCGGGTCACGCGCAGCTTTCACCCGGCGTTGCACTTCCGTCTGGAAGCGCTCGGCCAGGACGAGCCGTTCGCGGGCGATCTCCAGCTGGGCTTCGGCCGTCAGGACTTCGGACCAGTTGCGCTGGACCCGTTCAAGCCGGTCCAATTGGGCCACGCGGGCCTGGGCGGCGACGAGACCGGTTTCTCCGCGCGCCAGCGTCACCCGGGCGGAACGGTCTCCGCCTCTCTCCAGGCGCTGCTCATAGGAGAGGGTCGTCTCGGTTCGGCCGAGAATGTCTCCTCCGCCGAACGTGGGGAGGTTCTCGACCATCAGGCCGACGACAGGGTTCGGGCGAGCGTCAGCCTGCCGCACGCCGGCTTGCGCCGCCTCTGTGCGAGCGGCGGTTCCGGCCAGGGCGGGATCGGCCCCGACGGCGCGGCGTAGGGCCTCTTCCAGAGGAAGGGGGCGGGCAGGGGCGGTCGCGGGCGTCGCCTGGGCGAGCGCCTCGACGGGCGGCCAGGCCGCCGCGAGTGTGAGCGCGAGGGCCGAAACGGCCGCACGACGCGCCCACGATCCGGCGGGGCCGGACATGGGATGTCTCAAGGATAGTCTCCAGAACAGGGGCGCGCGCGGCCGAGCGGCCGCGCAGGATCAGGCGATCAGGCGCGCGTGTCTTGGAGGGCGTGAAGGGCCGTCGCCGGTGAGGCCGGGCGGCAGGGCGTGAGGCGAAGGCCCCAGGTCGACGGCGGCCATGAGGCCGGATCCGGCGGGATGCGCCGGGCTGGTCAAGGCGAGGTGGATATCGCCGCCGCCGTTGTGGTGATGATTATAGGGGGCGTCCTGGCCATTATCGGCGGCGTCGAGAGACGCGTCGCTTCCCGGCGTTTCACCGGCCTGGACCTGATCGGGGTGATGATCGTGGTCGTGGGCCACGTCCGCCATGGCCTCATAGGACACGCCGGGGAACTGTGTGCCGTGTTGGACGCGGTGCTGGTTGTTGAGCACCCCATGCATCTGCACCGCGACCATGATGGTCACGCCGAGATAGATGCAAAGGAGGCGGATCAGTCGCGGCAAGTTGAAAATTCCCAGATCAAATTCCGTTAGGGGAAAATCGTATCCCGCGCAACGGACTGATGGTCGCTGGGGCGGAGGGCGGCGCGGCCATCGTCACGCTTCGGCCCGTCGGCGGGCCATGGCCCGACGAAGCCACATGATCAGGCCCGTGATCGACAGGATCACCGGGGAGACGCCGCCCAGGACGATGATGGTCTGCCAGATCAGGCCGGTGTCGCCGCCGTCGTGGATGTTGCGCATCCAGCGGGAGAGGGGATCACCACCGCCCGTCGGACCTTGGCCAGGCTTGATCTGGCCGGAGGCGTCGACGATCTGCAGGGTTGTGGGAGCTGGTTGTCCCGGCGGGGCGATCTGAATGCGCCAGGAGGGCTCATTTCCTATGATCGGCGCGCTGATGCTGATGATCCGGGCCCCCGCCGTCGAGGCTTGGGCGCTTCGGAGCACGGCGTCGATCTCAAGACTGGGATGGGGGATCGGCGGGGCGAAGCGGTCGCCCTGCGGCGCGGAGGATCCGGCTTCGGCTTGGTGGACCCCGAACAGGGCGCGGCTGGTCTGGGGGAAGGATATGTAGACACGGGTCAGGGACAGGACGGCCAGCGGCAGGCAGATCCAGAAACCGATCATGTGGTGCAGGTTGAACAGCATGGACGGACCGCGGCGCCAGCGCAGGGCCTTCAGCACGGCGCCGTTTCGCGGCCACCATAACCACAGGCCGGTGGCGCAACTGACGAACATGGCCCAGCCCAGCCCGCCGACGAACTTGGGACCGACTTTCGGAATGAAGAGAGACCCGTGCAGTCGGTGCAGCCATTGGGGTAAGGCGCGAGAGACGTCGGCCAGACCGAGAACCTTGCCGGTTGGGGGATCAATCCAGACGTTGAGATTGCGCAGTCGGCCGCCGGATGCGTCTTCTTCCTTCAGCCGAGCCACCACCACGACCGGGTCTCCCGCCTTCTCCGGCAGGCGAAGCTGGGTGAAGTCGGCCTGGCCCTTGAAGGCGGTCTCGGCGGCCTGGACATAGATCGACGGCGCCTGCCTGACGTCCGGACCGCTGACCGCATAGCGTTCGGGGTGAGTGAGGCGCTCCAGCCCGTCTTTCCAGACCAGGATGGCGCCGGAGGTCGAGAGCGGAATGATGGCGATCAACAGCCCCACGCCGATCCAGAGATGGACGTCCAGCCAGAGGCGACGCAGTCGGCTGGAAAGGGATGCGGTCATGATGGGCTCACGATGGGCGCTTTCGTCCTTAGCAGGCTGATTTTCAGTCGCAAGTCCGTCGCAACGGAATGGTCGACGGGCGGCCCGGAAGGAGGGCGAAGGTCGAGGCGTCTTGACGGGTCGTGATGTTATCTCATAACAGGTTGCGGCGCGGTCTTCGCCGTCCGAGGTTCCCCATGTCTGTATCGCTTTCCCCCGTCCGGTCGCCGCGTCTTCTCCTCCTGACGGCCGCCGCCTGGAGCTGCCTGGCCGGGGCCGCCGCCGCCCAGAGCCAGGCCCAGGCCCAGAAGGCGCCGGAGGAGGTCGTCGAGGTGGCGGACGTGATCGTCACGGCGGCGCCTTATGGCGTCAGCCACCGCGCCACCGTGATCGCCACCGACGTGCTGGACGAAGAGGCCCTGGCCGTTGCGCCGGCCTCGTCCCTGGGAGATCTTCTGGCCGGGCGGCCCGGCCTGCGGTCGACCAGCTTCGCGCCCGGCGCCAGTCGCCCGGTCATTCGCGGCCTGTCCGGTCCGCGGGTCCAGGTTCTGAGCAATGGCATCGGCCTGATCGACGCCAGTTCCATCTCGCCCGACCACGCCGTGGCGACGGATCCGGCCGAGGCCAGCCGGGTCGAGATCATCCGCGGGCCGGCGACCCTGGTCTATGGCGGCTCCGCCATCGGCGGGGTGGTCAACATCATCGACGACCGGGTTCCGACGGAACTGCCGGAAGGCGGCCTTTCGGGCGTGGTCTCCACCCAGGCCTCCAGCGTCGACGACGGACGCAGCCTCTTCGGCCGCGTCACCATCGGCGCGGGCCCCTTCGCCTTCAACATCGACGGCGTGCGGCGCAAGACCGACGACTATGACATCCCGTCGCCTGCGATCTCTCGCCGCCTGGCCGAAGCCGAAGGCGTCGAGCGCGGACCGGGCGGGACCCAGGCCAACAGCTATACCGATCTGACGACCTGGGGCGTCGGCGGCTCCTACATCGGCTCCAAGGGCTTCATCGGCGTCTCCTACAAGGACACGCAGAGCGAATACGGCACCGTCGCCGAACCCGATGTCTTCATAGACCTCGACCAGACGCGCGAGGACGTGCGCGGCGAATACCGGTTCGAGGCGGGGCCTTTCAAAGCGATCCGCGGCGCCTACGGCCATGCCGAATACACCCATACCGAGTTCGAAGGACCGGGCGAGCCGGGCACGGTGTTCAACTCGGACGGCCAGGAAGTGCGGATTGACCTGGTCCAGCGCGAACGGAACGGCTGGAACGGTGCGGTCGGCGTCCAGGGCCTGTCACGCACCTTCGAAGCGGTCGGCGCCGAGGCCTATATCCCCTCGGTCGATATCGAGGAGACGGGCGTCTACACCGTCCAGCGCCTTGACCGCGGCGGCCTCGGCTTCGAAGGCGGTCTGCGGTTCGATCGACGCACCCTGGCGGCCACGCCGCTGGGAACCGCGGATCAGGTGGAGCGCCGGTTTGACAACTGGTCGGCGTCCGGCGCGGTCTTCCTGCGCCCGGCTCCGGGCCTCTTCCTCGGCCTGAGCCTGGCGCGTAACGAGCGGGCGCCCAGCGAGGTCGAGCTGTTCGCGAACGGCCTGCACGTCGCCACGGCCGCCTATGAGGCCGGGGATGTCGACCTGGACTCCGAGAAGGTGACGACCCTGGAGGCCACGGCCCACTACGACAAGGGCCGCTTCAGCGGGGACCTCCACCTGTACGGATCCAAATACGACGGCTTCATCGACGAGCGGCCCACGGGCGAGAGTTTCGACGCCGAGGGCGAGCTCTTCCCGATCTATCAGTTCGTCCAGACCGGGGCGGACTTCTATGGTTTCGAGGCCGAAGGCGCCTACGCCCTGTGGGAGAGCGGCGCGCGCAAGCTGTCGCTGGAAGGCGCCGCCGACTACGTCAAGGCCGACACCGACCTGGGACCGGCGGCGCGGATCCCGCCCTATTCGGCGACCGCCCGCCTGGCGTGGACGTCAAAGCCGTTCGACGCCGCCGTCGAGGTGCGCCGGGTCGGCCTGCAGGACGAGGTGGCCGAGGGGGAAATGCCGACGGACGGCTATACCCTGCTGAATCTCTCGGGGGCCTGGAGGCCGTTGGCGGACCGCAATGTGACGGTCTTCGCCGAGGCCCGGAACCTGACCAACGAGGAGGCGCGCGAGCACGTCTCCTTCCTCAAGGACATCGCGCCCCTGCCGGGCCGTAATCTGCGCCTCGGCGTGGCCTACCGGTTCTAGGCCGAAGATGACGGCGACGGTGGAACAGGGGGCCGCAAGGCCAGGGATCGGCGGGCGCGCCGGAGGACGGACGGGCGACGCCCTGTCCATTCTCCTGTCCAGCCTGTGCCTGGTCCATTGCCTGGTCCTGTCCGTCGCCGCCGGCGCCCTGTCCCTGGCGGGCGCCTGGGTGCAGACGGCATGGGCGCACTGGGCCCTGGCCTTCGCCGCCGCAGCCCTGTCCGGCTGGACCCTGCTCCGGGAGCGGCGCGGCCTTTCCAGGATCGTGATCGGGCTGGCGACGCTCGGCGTGGTCCTGCTTTTTGCGGGCGCAACGGAAACGCCCTCGGCCGCCTGGGGGACGCTCGTCACCGTCTTCGGGGGACTGATCCTGATCGCCGCTCACGGACTCAACTGGCGACGTCGTTTCGCCTCGCCTTGCGGCGCCTGCTGAACGCCTCGACCCCTTCTGTCGATCCGGCTGATCCGGCGGCCTCAGGCGGGCAGGCTTGTCTCCTTGACGCCGGTGATCCTGAAGAAGGGGCCGATCAGCAAGAAGACCGCGCGCAACGCCACTTCGCCCGAAAGGCTGTTGTAGAGGCGGGCGAGTCTGGCCTTGGTGGGGGAAAAGCGTCTGATCTCATCTTCCGGGACGGGCGGGATGATGATCCTGGCTGCGAAGTTCGTGCAGCGTTTCAATATCCGGCGAGGCCCGATGCTGCTCATGAGACAGGTGGAGACAAAGGATTTGCCGCTCCGCCAGGCGACATAGCGAGCCTGGTAGCGATGCGGCAGAAGGCCGACGCCCCACACCATCACATGGGGTTCCGGCGCCAGGCTGAAGCGGTTGGGCGTGCTCAGCGCCAGGCGTCCGCCCGGCCGGGTCACGCGGTCGATCTCGCGAAGATAGGCGTCGGGGCGATCGACATGCTCGATCACGTCGAGCGAGACGACGCCCGATAGGGCTCCGTCGGCCAGGGGCAGGGCCTCTCCAAGGCCGGCGGCCAGGATCGGCCTCCCTCCGTGCGCCAGAATCAGGCGCCTGGCCACAACCAGCCAGGTCATCGAGACGTCGACGCCAATGCCGGAGCCGGGCCGCTTCATGTCCGCAGCGGCCGCCAGGAGCATCCCCGGGCCGCAGCCCAGATCGAGCCAGACATCCTGGGAGGTGGCCTCGGCCAGCCAGCCCGAGATATCCCCATGGAGGCGTTCGGGCGCCGCCAGGACCTGACGCGTTCTCATCCCGATCAGGTCTTCATCCCACCCGGAACGGCGAGCGTAGACCGCGCGAACCAGATCCTCCAGCGGAAGGTCCAGGGCCGCGACCTCGCGAGCGGTCGCCAGGTCCTCTTCGAAATCGATCCAGCTTTCCCCCGGTACGCGCAGGTCGGGGATGCCGTCGACCTGGCCATAGGCATGGCCGCACCTCCTGCAATCGAGGGTCGCCTTGCTGCAGGCGAGCGCTCCATGGCAACGCGGGCATCGCCAGATGGACGTCTGGCCGGCCGGGACGCGCGAGAGGATAGGGCTCAGAGCCTCTGCGGAGGTCGCAGATGACCGCACGTCGTTCCTGGAATTCGGGGGCGAATGCATGGCCCGGCTCCTTTGCCGGTCGCCTTTCCGGCAGCGCGCGGCCACTGAGGACTTGCGGCGACCTCCCTGGAAGTCGCCGCATCCTCCACATAAGCGCGGTGAACGCCGATTTGTTGCCGGTCAGCCGATGACGATAGGCATGCGCTTCGTTTGGCTCGGCGGGGATGGCTTCGGCCGTAGGCTGCGGTGACGCCTCAGCGGCATTCCACGGTCAGATGCCCGAGTTCATGAACCGGCCTGAGCCGGGCGCGAACCGTGTCGCCGTCGACGCCGCCGGTCACGCTGACGATGGCGGCATGGGCCTCTGGACCGATGCGCCAGACGTGCAGATCGGTGATGCGGACGTCGCCCGGTCCCTCGACGCATTCGCGCACTTCGGCCTCGATGTGGCGGTCGGTCGTATCGAGCAGAACGGCCGCCGTGTCGCGCATCAGGCTCCATGACCAGCGGGCGATGACAATGGCGCCGACGATCCCCATCACGGGGTCGAGCCATACCCAGCCCAGGTAGCGCCCGGCGACCAGGGCGATGATCGCCAGAACCGACGTCAGGGCTTCAGCCAGGACATGGAAATAGGCTGAGCGCAGATTGTTGTCGCGATGTCCGCCTTCATGAGGCTGACCCTCCCGGGCACCATGATGGTCGTGATCCTCATGGTGATGGTGGCCATGACCATGACCATGATGGCCATGGTGATGACCGCCGCCCGCCAGCAGCAGGGCGCTCGCCAGATTGACCCCCAGGCCGAGGATGGCGACCAGGGCGGCCTGTCCGAAGGCGACGGAGCGGGGGTCGAGCAGCCGGGCGACGGACTCGCCGGCGATGCCCAGCGCCACGATGCCGAGGACCAGCGCCGAGGCGAAACCGGCCAGATCGCCGACCTTGCCGGTCCCGAAACTGAACCGCCGGTTGGCGGAATGACGTTTGGCGTAGGCGTAGGCGGCCGCCGCCACGGCCAGGGCGCCCGCATGGGTGGCCATGTGGAAGCCGTCGGCCAGCAGGGCCATCGAGCCGTAGATCACGCCGGCGATGATTTCGCCGACCATCATCACTGCGGTCAGGCCGACGACCCACAGGGTTCGACGCGCGTTCTCGTCATGGGCGCGGCTCAGGAAGTGGTGGTCGTGGGTCAGGTGTTCGGTATCGAACAGGGTCATGGGCGTGGACTACCTGGAATAGCGGCGGATGATGGCGATCAGTTCTTCAGCGCCGTTCTGACGTTCGGCGTCGCTCAGTTCGGGGTGGGCGACGTGATGGCGCAGGTGGTCCTCGATCAGCTCTTCCAGCAGCCCGCCCATGGCGCCGCGTGCCGCGGCGACCTGTTGAAGGACTTGCGAACAGTCGGTGTCGCTTTCGATGGCCCGTTCGATCGCGCCCAGTTGACCGGCGATCCGCCGCACGCGGGCGACGAGCTTCTTCTTGTTGGTTGATGTGTGCGCCATAGAATACCCCTGTATAGTATCTTGAGGGGCCGTGCCTAGCGCTGGAGTGCGCGTCCGAAAGAATGTCGGCGGGCCTCCTGGCTCCCATCGAGGGGGAGGTGCGGTCGCGCTGCGGTCTTCTCAAAATGGGCGAATATCGGCGCATTCTGAAGGGCGGAGCACCGGACACGGGACTGTTCTAGTGCGACAGCAGCCAGGACAGGTGGGCGTCGTCCTGAAGGCCGCTGGTCATTCCGCCCCATAGGCGTTGCGCCAAGGGCCCGCGGCCAAAGGCCCCCGTGACGATCAGGTCGGCGCCAAAGGCGGCGGGCTTCGGCGAGAAGGTCTGCGGCGACCGCTGTTCCTGCTGTCGCCGGGACGTGGCTGACTGCGGCCGCCACAGCATGCCGCTCGAGATGCCGGGCGACGTCTGCAAGTCGATCCTGTTCGACCTCGTCGCCGACGCCGACCACGGTCACGGCCCGGGCGCGCCGGAGCAAGGGCAGGGCGTCATGAAGGGCGCGTCTGGCCTGGGGGGCGTCTTTCCAGCCGATGACCGCATTGGCGAGACTGAGGTCCGCGTCCTTGCGTCCAAGACGCAGGACGGGGCCGCCGCCGTGGATGGCGAGTTCGCCGGCGTGAGGAAGCGCACAGTCGATCGGCGGGGGCGACGAGGTGACGAGCAGGTCTGCGGCGAGCAGGTGATGGCGCAGCAGGGGGGCCGGCTCCGCCATGCCGGAAAGCCATGCGGGGGCGTTCGAGCCGGAGCCAAACACCTGTAGAAAGGCCTCGTGGGCGCCCGCGAGGGCGGCGTCCATTCTTCGCGTGTCTTCTAGGACTGACAGGGGCGAACTCGCCACGGCCGTCCTCAGTGCTGACCTCCGGGGCCAGGCGAAACACAGGGCCGTCAGCCGAGCGTCGAACTTCGCGGCCAGATCGCGCGCCTGTTCCAGGGTCTGGACGAGATCGTCCCTCGGCGTCGCATCGACGATGATGTCACGGTAGGTCATGGCCGTTCTCCGTGCTGCGCCCCTATGTCAGGCGTCTCGGGTCGTCAGTTTTCACGCGCCGCAGCTAGGTCGGCGAGGATGGGGCAATCCGGCCGCTCATCGCCTGCGCAACAACGCGCCAGGGTCTCCAGGGTGTCAGCCATGGCCTGCATTTCGGCGATGCGGGCATGAAGGCCGGCGAGGCGCTGCTCGGCGACGGCCCTGACCTCCCGGCTGGGCCGCGTCCGGTCGCGCCACAGGGAGAGCAGGATGACGATGTCTTCGATTGAAAAACCGAGCGTGCGGGCGCGGCGGATGAACCGGAGCTCGTTGATGTCGCGATCGCCGAAGGCGCGATAGTTGCTCCGGTGCGCTCCGCCGGCCGGATCAGTCCTGTGGATTCGTAGTAGCGGATCATCTTGGCGGACACGCCCGTGGCGCGAGAGGCTTGGCCGATATTCACGCTGAAACTCCTGTGGCGCGGGACTTCATGGTCGGAAGACCCGTTCTGGCTTCGGGTTGGGAAGGTCTCCGGTCATCGCAGTCATGACCCGGGCGCCCATGACCTGGTGGTCGCGGCGATCGCCCGGGACTTCATTTTCCAGCCTGCTGCACGGCGGCGCACGCCGCCTGAATCCTGGCCGGACTGTCGATGCAGCAGCGATCATCCGCCACCATCCATGTTGCGCCGCTCATCTGGTCTTCGGCGGCGTTCCGATTGGTTCAGAAGCAAGGCTTGTTTCCGACTGCATCATCGGTCTTGATAGACCATCCAGCATACGCTTCCGGCGCGTCTTGAACCATTCAGGACTCTCGGCCGGTCGGGCGCTGACAGGAGTGACGCCATGCCGACGGCCCACGACCCTCACCAGAGCCATGCCCACCAAGGCTCTCCGCATGAAGGCGAAAAGGCGATTGATCCGGTCTGCGGCATGGCCGTGGATCGAGCTTCCGCTCAGCATCGCGCAGAACACGAAGGCCACGACTACGTCTTCTGTTCAGCGGGTTGTCGGACGAAATTCGTCGCGAACCCGGGGCAATACCTCGGCGAAAAGCCCGAGGCGAAGCCCGCGCCGCCCGGGACGATCTACACCTGCCCCATGCATCCCGAGGTGCGTCAGGTGGGACCAGGCGCCTGTCCGATCTGCGGCATGGCGCTGGAGCCCGAGACGGTCACCGCCGAGGCTACGCCCAATCAAGAACTGAAGGACTTCACGCGCAGGCTCTGGGTCGGCGCCGTCCTGACCCTGCCGGTCGTCGCGCTGGAGATGGGCGGTCACCTGACCGGGCTCGCGGACCGGGTTTCGGGCCAGACATCGAACTGGATCCAGTTCGTGCTGGCGACGCCTGTGGTCCTGTGGGCCGGCTGGCCATTCTTCGAGCGGGGATGGAAGTCTATCCTGAACCGGCGTCTCAACATGTTCACCCTGATCGCCATCGGCGTCGGCGCAGCCTGGATCTACAGCGTCGCCGCCGTGCTGGCGCCGGGGCTGTTTCCCTCGGCCATGCTGCGCATGGACGGCAGCGCGCCCGTCTATTTCGAAGCGGCGGCGGTGATCACCGTGCTCGTCCTGGTCGGCCAGGTCCTGGAGTTGCGCGCGCGAGAACAGACCTCCGGCGCGATCCGGGCCTTGCTCGACCTGACGCCGAAGACGGCCCGTCGTGTTCGCGACGACGGCGCCGACGAGGATGTGACGCTTGACCTCGTGGCGGTCGGGGATCGGCTGCGCGTTCGACCGGGCGAAAAAATCCCGGTCGACGGCGAGATCCTCGAAGGGCGCGTGGCCATCGACGAATCCCTCGTGACCGGGGAATCCATGCCGGTGACCAAGGAGGCCGGGGCCAGGGTCATCGCCGGTTCGTTGAACAAGACGGGCTCCTTCCTCATGCGCGCGGACAAGGTCGGCGCCGACACCCTTCTGGCCCAGATCGTCCAGATGGTGGCCCAGGCCCAGCGCAGCCGCGCGCCCATCCAGCGCCTGGCCGACCTGGTGTCCAGCTGGTTCGTGCCGGCCGTCATCGGCATCGCCGTGGTCGCCGCCGCGGTCTGGGGCGTGATCGGACCCGACCCGCGCCTGTCCTACGCCCTGGTCGCATCGGTGACGGTTCTCATCATCGCCTGTCCCTGTGCGCTGGGCCTCGCCACGCCGATCTCGATCATGGTGGGGGTGGGGCGTGGCGCGCGCGCCGGCGTCCTCATCAAGAACGCCGAGGCGCTGGAGCGGTTCGAGAAGGTGGACACCCTGGTGCTCGACAAGACCGGCACCCTGACCGAGGGACGACCGTCGGTCACGGCGATCCGACCGGCCGAGGGCTTTGACGAAGTCGAGCTTCTTCGCCTGTCCGCCAGCCTGGAGCGGGGCAGCGAACACCCCCTGGCCGACGCCGTCGTGCGCGCCGCCGCCGATCGCGGCCTGACGCTTTCCGAGGCTGCGGAGTTCGACAGCCCGGTCGGGCGCGGCGTCACCGGCCTGGTCGACCGCCGTCGTCTGTTCCTGGGCAATGCCCGCTTCCTGAGGGAGGCCGGGATCGATGTCGCCCCCCTCGAGGCGGCGGCAGAGGTTTTGCGGGAGGAGGGCGCTACGGCCATCTTCGTGGCCATTGACGGCGCTGTGGCCGGCGTTCTCGGCATCGCCGATCCGGTGAAGGCCACGACCGCCGACGCCATCCGCGACCTGAAGGCCGCTGGCCTTAGGCTGGTGATGATGACAGGCGACAATCGCACGACGGCTGAAGCCGTGGCGCGGAGGTTGGGCATCGACGATGTCCGGGCCGAGGTGCTGCCGCAGGACAAGGCTTCCGTCGTCCAGCAGCTCAGGGCCGAGGGGCGCGTCGTCGCCATGGCCGGAGACGGCGTCAATGATGCGCCGGCCCTGGCAGCCGCCGACGTCGGCGTCGCCATGGGCGCCGGTTCAGACGTGGCCATCGAGAGCGCGGGCGTCACCCTGCTGGGCGGCGATCTCCAGGGCATCGTCCGGGCGCGGCATCTGTCCCGGGCCGTCATGGGCAACATCCGTCAGAATCTGGTGTTCGCCTTCGGCTACAACACCCTGGGGATCCCTGTGGCGGCCGGCGTCCTCTATCCGGTTTTCGGCCTGATGCTGTCGCCGGCGCTGGCGGCCCTCGCCATGGCGCTGTCCTCGGTCAGCGTCATCGCCAATGCGCTGCGTCTGCGGGCGGTCAGGCTTTAGGGGGCAGCCGGCGAAAGCGCCGGGCGCCGCCGGTCTTGAGGGGAAGACCGCAGGCTTGCGTATCTATGAGAGAGGGGCGTTTCCTCAAGGAGAAACACGTGAACCGTTTCAAGATCGCAACCCTGGCCGGCGCGGCCGCCGCGCTGTCCCTGTTCGCGGGCCAGGCCGACGCCCACGCCCGCCTTGTCAGCGCCACGCCGGCGACCGGCGCCACGGTGTCGGCGCCGCGCACCATCAGCCTCACCTTCAGCGAGCGCATGGCTCCGGCCTTCTCGGGATTTGACCTCGCCAACGCCCAGGGAACCGTCATTCCGGTTCAGGCCCGGGTCTCCAAGGACGGCAAGACCCTCAGCGGGGCGCCTCGAACCGCTCTGGCGGCCGGCGCCTATACGGTCAACTGGCGCGTGGCCTCGCCCGACGGTCACCGCATGACGGGCTCCACGACCTTTATCGTGCGCTGAGCCATGCTGGAGTTCGCGGTCGTCCTTCTGAGGCTGGCCCAGTATGTGGGCGCCATGCTCCTGCTGGGCGTGCCCCTGTTCTTCGCCTTCAGGATGCCCACGTCGGACGCGGCCGTCGAAAGATGGCCGCGAAAGACGCTGCTGATTGCAGCGGCGGTGACCGCGGCGGCCTCGCTTGCGGCTCTGGTCCTGCAGACGGCCGTCATGGCGGGGTCGATGGCGGAGGCGCTGAAACCGGCGTCTCTGGCCTATATGGCGTTCGACATGGAGATCGGTCGCGCCTTTGTGGCGAGAGCGCTGGTCGCAGCCCTGGCCGGCGTGCTGCTTCTAGTTCTCCGACCTGGCCGGGCGACCTGGATCGACCTCACGGTTCTGGGTCTGATGGTTTGCGCCAGTCTGGCCTGGACCGGCCACGGCGCCGCAACCGAGGGCGTCCCGGGCTTCGTTCATCTCGGGGCGGACATCATTCACGCGGCTGCTGCAGCCATGTGGCTGGGCGCGCTCGCCGCCTTGGGCCTGTTCCTGGCCATTCCTCATGGAGATCCGGAGCGGGATCGACTGACCCACGACGCTCTGCACGGCTTCGCCGGCATGGGCACGCTAGCGGTCGGCCTCCTGGTCGCGACGGGTCTGGTGAACACCTGGTTCCTGGTCGGTCCCGATCGGCTGGGCGCCTTGCTGACGACGCCCTATGGCCTTCTGCTGAGCGCGAAACTGACGGTCTTCGTGGGCATGCTGGCCCTGGCCGCGTCAAATCGCTTTGTCCTGACGCCCTGTCTTCATCGTTCTCTGGAGGATGAGAGCCAGAAGCCGTCGGCGATCAGGGCCCTGCGACGCAGTCTCTTGCTGGAGACGGCCCTGGCGGTTCTCCTTCTGGGGCTGGTGGCGGTGATGGGGACGCTCGCGCCGCCCGCCGCCATGATGATGATGTGAGGCCATGGCGTTCGACGCGGCCAGCGTCGCTTCGGACGCCCCGGTGCGATGAAGCCCTCCCTTGCGTCGTCAGCGCGGGGGAGGGTCTTTCCTAGCCGAGCCTGACCCGGGTCTCGTTCAGGAAGGCGTAGTCCAGCAGGTAGAGGTTCTTGGGCGCCGGGCCCTTCCGGATGCGGCCGGCTGTGTCGTAGTGGGAGCCGTGGCACGGGCAGAACCAGCCGCCGTAGTCGCCCGTTCCGAAGGTCGGAATACACCCCAGATGGGTGCAGACGCCGATCAGGATCAGCCATTCGGCCTTTCCCGGTTTGTGGCGGCTGGCGTCCGTGGCCGGGTCGCGCAGGGGCGCGTCGTCGTCGGCGACCGCCTCGGCGATTTCCTTGGGGGTGCGGTGGCGGATGAAGACCGGCTTTCCGCGCCATTTGACCACGATCTGCTGGCCGAGCTGGACCTTGCCGTAGTCGACCTCGACCGACGAGAGGGCCAGGGTGTCGGCCGCCGGGTTCATGGAGTTGATCAGGGGCCAGAGGGCCATGCCCACGGGTCCGACGGCCATGGCGCCTGCGGCGACGTGGATGAAGTCCCGACGGTCGGGATCGGCGATGGAGGTCGGGGATTCCGTCTTGTCTGGCGAGGGCATTCGAGTTCCTCTCGAAATGGATCCTTCGCAGGCCCCTGACGGGCGTCTCGACCAGCGGCCGAACCCATCCTTCAAGAGCGCGACGGATCTGATCCTTCGGGGTCAACGTCGGGCTGGCCGAGGCTGTTCCCAGCCCCGCTCTGAAGGCGAGGCTGGGAACAGGGATGCGCCAGTCTGGGGCGCGGTTTGGACGTCGTCAGGACGCCGGTCGCGGGGCCCGGGTCGAGGAGTGATAGCTGACGATGCGCCATTCGCCGTCACGCAGTCTCAGGACGCTCGTGGCGACGCCGCGACGTTCAACCGGAGCCCGGCCGGCCGTCTTGAACGCGATCCGGAAACGATAGGTCTCGGTCGCATAGGCGATGTCGCCGACGACCGTCGCCTTCGTCACGTGATCCTGAAAGGTGAAGCTGGAGAATTCCTCGAGTTCCGGAGCGAGGTGGTGGGACAGGTACTGGGAGATGGATCCCTCGACCCCGCCCTGCTCGAAGACCTGGGCGTCCGGCCAGAAGAAGGTTTCTGCACGCGAAGCGCTGAGCGCCTCGAGCGCGCCGCGGTATCCGTCCAGCACGGCGACGGCCTTGGCCTCAGCCGTTGACTGCGCCAGCGCGGGCGTCGATTGCGCCAGCGCGGGCGCCGCGATCATCGCCGGAGCGGCGAGGGCGGCGACGGCGATGATCATGGATCTATAGGTCAAAGGGATTCTCCTTGGTCGCTTTGAACGAAACGTCCCGGCTCGGGCCGGGGCGTGGGGTGACGTCGGGCGAGAAGCCGACGAAGGATGCGCCGACCGGGCCGCTCCACGGCCACATGGACGAAGGCCGCGACGGCGAGCGATAGGGCCAGGAGCAGGGCGAGCTCCCAGAGGCCCATCCGGTAGTCGGAGGGCAGGCCGAGGAGCTTCTCAGCCAGGTTTCGCCAGACCATCAGAACCGGGATGTGGACCATGTAGAGGGCGAAGGAGGCTTCGCCCGCGAACAGCCAGGCCGGGGCGGACAGGAAGGTCCGGGCGCCGGACTTGGCGAGCAGGGCGAGCGCCAGGAGAAAGGGACCCGCAAGCAGGACGATGAGGCGATCGTCGAGCGGATATTGCATGGCGAACAGGAGCAGGCCTGTGGAGCCCGCCGCCAGGGCGAGGGAGGCTCTCGGCGAAACCCGAAACCCCTGGCCGAGATAGTAGAGGCCGATCCCGTAGAGGAATTCCGGCAGGATGCGCAGGATGCCCATGCTGCCCTCGGCGCGGGGCAGGACGGGGCCGAAGACGGCCCGGTAGACCGCGTCCAGAACGACAAACAGGAGGACGGCCAGGCCGATGATGAGCCAGGGACGGCGTCTCAGCCTCAGCGCGATCCAGGCGTAGGCTGGAAAGATCAGATAGGCGAACCATTCGGCCGAGAGGGACCAGGAGGGGCCGTTCCACTCAGCGTCCTGATAGGGAAACCAGGCCTGGACAAGAAAGAGCGTCATCAGGAAGTGGGGGAGGTTGAAGCGTCCCGCCTCCAGGGCGACCCCGACGAGGCCCGCTCCCGCCACCAGGATCAGCATCGCCAGAAGGATGAACAGGTGGGCCGGGTAGATGCGCGCGAACCGCGCGACGATGAAACGCCGGAAATCGGGTGCGGCGTCGCCCTGCAGATAGACGTGGGTCAGGATGAAGCCCGAGAGGATGAAGAAGACGTCGACGCCCAGGCGCGCGCGATTCAACAGGCCCGAGGCCTCGGGCGGGAGGGTCCAGGTCAACTGGTAGTGGAACAGGACCACGCCGAGCGCCAGGAAGAACCGGACGCTGGTCAGCGGGGCGATGGCGTCCGGAAACGGATGCTTTCCAGATGAGGGAATGAGCGCCGCCATCGGTCAGAGCGCGCGTGACGAGATGAATAGAGAGGCGGCCATGAACCCGCCGATGACGGCCGTATCCAGTCTTTCAATGACCATGCTTTCGCCCCTCCCGGCGAAGACCCGCTATAATTCTCCTACGCACGGTCTGGCTTGCGCCCCTCAAAATGCGCCACAGTGAGGCAGCGGCTCGATCCCGAGGTGAGGGATGAGCGCAGGGTCATGCGTATCCCCAGTAAGAACGTCGAAAGGCACCGATCATGGATGATCTCGGAATTTGGCTCGCGCGCTCCGCGCCCGGCGACGGCGTGTCGCTCGATCGGCTCGAGGAGGACGTCTGGAGCCGCGTGAAGGCGATCCAGGCCCAGCGGGCGACCGAACGGATTCGCCTGGCCGCAGTGGCCCTGGCTCTGGTGATCGGGGTCGCCAACGGCGGTCTCGGGGCGACATTCGCGCGGCCGAGCGTCTCGGAGATGGCGATCTTCTCGGTGGCGGCGACATCGCCCCTGGTGCGGCTGGAAGCGGGTTGATGGCGATCGCCTGGAAATCCATCGCCGTGACGGTCGCGCTGGCTGCGGCGGCGAGCGGCGTGGGCGCATGGGCCGGCGCCAGCTGGGTGCTCAACAAGCAGGCCCCGCCCTCCCTGCACGCGATCGTCCACGAGGATCTTGATCTGTCGCCGCAGCAGCTGGCCAAGATCGAGGGGATCGAAACCCGGTTCGCCGGGCAGCGCGTGCAGATGGAAGGTCGCGTCCAGGCGGCCAATCGCGAGTTGGCCGAAGCCATCAGGGTCAGCAACGGCGACAGCAGGACGGTCCAGCCGGCCGTGGATCATTTCCACGACGCCATGGGGGCCCTGCAGCAGGCGACCATCGCCCATATCTTCGAGATGCGGACGGTGATGAACGAGGCTCAGGCTCAACGCTTCGACCGGAGCGTTGTCAAGGCGCTCACCGCCGACACGCAATAGCATCCGTGCCGGACCGCCAAGCCCTGCAGACGAAAGCGGCCCACGGCGACGTCGTGGCGTTCGAAACCCTCGTGGGAGAAACCAAGACGGGTCTCTATCGGTTCGTCCGCCGCTACGTCGGCGACGCCGATGAAACCTATGATCTGGTGCAGGAAGCCTATGCCGCGGCCTGGCTGGCCATCCGCCGCTATGATCCGGAACGATCCTTCGAGGCCTGGCTGCGGACCATCGCCATCAACAAATGCCGGGACTGGAGCCGTCGCCGCAACATCCGCCGGTTGTTCATGGGCGGCGCCGATCTCCAGTCCTCGGAGGCCCTGGCCGTGGCGGACGAGGTGGCCGGCACGGAGGACCGCTATGAAGCCGCCGAGCAGGCGCAGCGTCTGCATGCCGCAATCGCCACATTGCCGCCGAAGCTGAAAGAGCCGCTGTTGCTGACGGCCATTGAGGAGCGGTCCCATGGCGAAGCCGCCGAAATCCTCGGGCTGTCGGTCAAGGCGGTCGAGATGCGGGTGGCGCGGGCGCGCCAGAAGCTGTCGCAGCTGCTGCGCCTCGAAACCTGATAGGCCTATCCCTTCGGAACCCAAGAGGCGTCACGGATTTTGCTGCATCAGGCTTCCGAGGGAAGGGAGGTCCCGCGTGCGTATCCCTTTTAGAGAGCCCGGTTCGCTTCCCGAACGGACCGGCCGTGAGGACTATGCCATGACGCTGGATCGTCGAAGCCTGCTGCGCGGCGCTGTTGTCGGCGGCGGCGTATTGAGCTTGCAGGGCCTTTTACCGGCCTGGGCCCAGACGGGCTCTCCCGGCTTGCGCGCGGATTACCCGACGCTCACGGGGGCCAGCATTGATCTTACGGTCGGACAGTCGCCGTTCACCGTGAACGGCCGGACGGCCGCCGCGACAACGATAAACGGTCAGCTCCCGGCGCCGCTGCTTCGCCTGCGCGAGGGACAGAATGTTCGCCTTGCGGTGTCGAACCAGTTGGACGAGGAGACGTCGATACATTGGCACGGCATCCTCTTGCCGTTCCAGATGGATGGCGTGCCGGGCGTCAGCTTCCCCGGCATCAAGCCGCGCGAAACCTTCGTCTATGAGTTTCCGGTCCGTCAGTCAGGGACCTTCTGGTATCACAGCCATTCGGGTTTGCAGGAGGCCTTGGGCCACTACGGTCCCATCGTCATCGATCCGGCGGGCGTCGATCCGGTCGGCTATGACCGTGAACACGTCCTGGTCCTGTCGGACTGGAGCTTCATGCATCCGCATGAAATCCTGGCCAAGCTGAAGAAGAGCCCGGGCTATTTCAATCGCCACCGGACGACCCTGGCGGGTCTGCTGGACGGATCGGACGGCATGAGCCTCTCCGAGCGCCGGATGTGGGGAGCCATGCGGATGGACCCCCGCGACGTCCTCGACGTCAACGGCACGACCTATACCTATCTGATCAACGGCCACGGCCCGCAGGAGAATTGGACCGGCCTGTTCCGGCCCGGCGAGCGGGTGCGCCTGCGCGTCATCAACGCCTCGGCCATGTCGATCTTCAACGTCCGTATCCCGGGTCTGGCCATGACCGTGGTCCAGGCCGACGGCGAGAATGTCCGCCCGGTCGAGACCGACGAGTTCCAGATCTCGGTGGCCGAGACCTATGACGTCATCGTCCGCCCGCTTGAGGACCGCGCCTACACCATCGTCTCCGAGGCCATTGACCGTTCGGGCATGGGGCGCGCGACCCTGGCGCCGCGCCTGGGCATGACGGCCGAGGTTCCGCCGCTGCGCGAGGTGCCGACCCTGACCATGAAGGACATGGGTATGGACATGGGCGGCATGGATATGGGCGGCATGGGCGGAATGGAGGGGATGGGCGCCGCGCCGATGACCGGAATGGATCACGGCGCCATGCCCGGGATGGACCACGGCGCCGCCGCCCCGGCTGGCGAGGCCATGGCCGCGATGGATCACGGATCCATGGGCGCCATGAACATGCGCGATCCCGCCAATGCGCCGCCCAACATGGCGGTGGGCGTGGGAGTCCAGACCATATCGCCGATGCCGGCGAACCGGCTCGGCGAAAGGCCGCAGGGTCTGGAGAAGGTCGACCACCGGGTGCTGGTCTATACCGACCTCGTGTCGCTGACGCCCAACAAGGACCGACGCGCGCCCAGCCGCTCCATGGAGATCCACCTGACCGGCAATATGGAGCGGTTCATGTGGGGCTTCGACGGCCGAAAATTCAGCGAACTCGTCGAACCGATCCGTTTTGAACGGAATGAACGTGTACGGGTGACCCTGGTGAACGACACCATGATGGCCCACCCCATCCATCTGCACGGGCACTTCTTCGAGCTCGTCACGGGCGGGCCGGACGGGCACCAGCCCCTGAAGCACACCGTCAATGTGGCGCCCGGCGGCAAGCTCAGTTTCGACCTCACGGCCGACAACCCGGGAGACTGGGCCTTCCATTGCCATCTGCTGATGCACATGCACGCCGGCATGTTCAACGTCGTCACCATTCGTCCGATGGAAGGAGCGGCGTCATGATCCGGGTCTCCGTTGCTCTGGTTCCTCTGATCCTGGCGGCCACGCCCGCCCTGGCGCAGACCCATGCCGGACACGGCGCAACGGGTTCAGCAGCGACGACGACGGGGCGCGCGGGGATGAGCCAGTCTCCTGTCTCGGCCTGCCCTCCGGGAACCGTACCCGCCCGCGCCGCAGGCGCCGGCCACGACATGTCGACCATGCCAATGGCGCCCGCTCCAGCGGGGCAGGCGGATCCTCACGCCGGTCACGACATGTCGACTATGGGGCGGGCCCAGCCCGCGCCGGCGACGGCGGGACATGACATGTCCATGATGCCGATGGCGCCCGCTCCAGCGGGGCAGACGGATCCCCACGCCAGTCACGACATGTCGACCATGGGACAGGCCCAGCCCGCGCCGCCGACGGCGGGACATGACATGTCGACCATGCCCATGGCGCCCGCTCCAGCGGGGCAGGCGGAGCCTCACGCCGGTCATGACATGTCGACCATGGGGCAGGCCCACCCTGCGCCGGCGAAGGCGGGACATGACATGTCCATGATGCCGATGGCGCCTGCTCCAGCGGGGCAGACGGACCCTCACGCGGGACATGACATGTCGACCATGCCCATGGCGTCGGCTCCAGCGGGGCAGACGGATCCTCATGCGGGACATGACATGGCCGGCATGGCCGGAATGGCCATGCCGCCGGACGTTCCGACAGGCGCGGACAATCCGGGACGCCCGCCTCAGACGCCGCCTCCAGCCGGCGCGCTGGACGGCCCTCCCCATGTGGCGGACCAGATCTTCAGCGCCGGGGACATGGCGGCGGCGCGCAGGGTGCTGCTGGCTGAAAACGGCGACATTCGCGTGGGCGCGGTGATGATCGACCAGTTGGAGGCGACGTCCGTCGACGGCGAGGAGGGCTATGCCTGGGACGCCCAGGGCTGGTACGGCGGGGACATTCATCGCTTCTGGTGGAAGTCGGAAGGCGAGGGCGAGTTCGGCGGAGAGCTCGAAGAGGCTGAGCTCCAGGCGCTCTACAGCCGCGCCTTCACCCCCTATTTCGACTTCCAGACCGGTCTGCGGCAGACCTATCGGCCCGAGGGCGACCGGACTGACCTTGTCGTCGGGGTCCAGGGCCTGGCGCCCTACTGGTTTGAGGTCGACGCCGCAGCCTTCCTGTCCAACAAGGGCGAACTGACGGCGCGCGCCGAGGCCGAATATGATCAGAGGATCACCCAGAAGCTGATCCTTCAGCCTCGCGCCGAGGTGAGCCTCTCTGCGGAGGACATCCCGGAGCTGGGGATCGGGTCAGGCCTGTCCACCCTGCAGGTCGGCGCCCGTCTGCGATATGAGATCCATCGCGAATTCGCGCCCTATGTCGGGGTCGAATGGACCAGGAGCTTTGGCGACACGCGCGATTTCGCCGAAGCGCGAGGGCGAAGCGCCGAAGACACCCGAGTGGTGGTCGGCATCAGGGCCTGGTTCTAGTTTTTTGGAGAAGATGATGAAGATTCAAATCGCCGCGGCGCTGGCGGCTACAGGCCTATTGGCGGCCTGTCAGCCAGCGGCCGAACAGCCCCAACCCAAGGAAGCGATTTCGGTCGCCGGGCCGGCCGCGACCCCAACGGTCCCGGCCGTCGCCCCCACGGAGGTCGCCTCCGCGACCGCACCGACGGGGCAGGCCACGCCCGCCGTTCAGAAGGCGGCCGAACCCGTCAAGGCTACGCCTGCGCGTGAGCGCGGACGTCCGTCCCAGACCCCGAACGTGAGCCCATCGCAAACCAAGCCCCAATCTGCGCCCATGCCGGGCCATGACATGCCGGGCCACGATATGTCGTCCATGCCGGACATGTCCGGCATGGACCACTCTCCGAATTAAGCCCGAACTAAGGAAGACAACCAAGATGCGTAACTTCATTCCCTTCGCGATCGCCGCCGCCATGCTGGTTTCCGCCGGCGCCGCTTCCGCCCAGGCCGCCGATCCCCACGCGGGTCATGGCGCGATGGTTATGGCTGCGCCTGCTTCAGCCGGCGTGGTGACCTCGCCGGCCGACGGCTCCATGTCCTCGAGCGCGCCCACGGCCTTCAGCATCACCTTTCCCCATGCGATGACCTTGAAGTCCCTGACGCTGGCGACGGACGGCGGTCGTCCGGCGGCCGTTCCGGTCCAGGCCGCGGCAGGCACGAAGGCGACAGTCTCCCTGCCTGCGCTTGGAAAGGGCAATCACGTTCTGGCCTGGTCGGCCGAGGGCGCCGACGGCCACGCTATGAGCGGGGTCGCCCGCTTCATGGTCCACTAGAAACTTCCCTCGCTCCGGTCGGTTCGGGCCCGTCATGGCCCGGCCGACTGGAGCTTCCAGAGCGATCTTGACTTGTTGATGCTCTAAGCGTGTAACCTGACCGTGTGATGTGGAACCTTCTCCGCACAGTTCTGCTCGTCTTTGCCCTGGCCGGATTTTTCGGCCAGTCGACGGCTCATGCCATGCCGATCCAGCTGTTTCACAACGCCGGGGTCGGGGCGGAGGCGATGGACTGCGCCGAGACCATGGACATGGCCGGCGACACGACCGGAAATCCCGGCGACTGCTGCAAGGACATGACGCCGGAGTGCGTCGCCAAGATGGGCTGCGCCGCCGTAGCCGCGCCCTTGCCGCCACTGGTCCTGATCCCGCCCCCCGTCGCGCCGCTATTGATCGCCTTCGTGAATTTGAACATCACGCGGGAAGGGGCCGGGCCGGCGCCGCTATTTTCTCCTCCGCAACAGCAGGGCTGAACCGCCCCTTGGTTTGATCGGCCGCGCCCCACGGCGGGTCCTGTCACGCCCATGGAAAGCCATGCCCCCTGCGTCGCGCCGTTCACGGCCGACGCCTGCTGTTCCGAAGGAAGATTTCATGCTCCCCCGTTTCAAACCGGCGGCCAGGGCGACCGTGCTTGCGCTCGCCGCCGCCAGCCTGTCAGGGGCTGCGGCGGCCCGGGCCGAGCCCCTGACGTTCGAGGCCGCCATGGCCCGCGCGGCGTCGGACGCGCCTGATCTGCGCGCCAGCGCCCTTGGCGTCGATGCAGCCCGTGCGGCCGTGGTCGCGGCCGGGCGGCTGCCCGATCCAAGCCTCAAATTCGGACTGGACGGCTTTCCCGTGACCGGGCCCATGGCCGGGCGGTTCGGTGAAGACGACTTCACCGCCCTGCGGGTCGGCGTCGAGCAGGAGCTGCCCAGCCGGGCGCGCCGTCGCGCCGAGCGCGGCCTGGCCGAGGCCGCCATCGGCGTGGCGGTGGCCGACAACGCCACGGCGCTGCGCGAGGTGCGGATCGCGGCGGGCCTGGCCTGGATCGATCTCTATTATTCGGGTCGCAAGCTGGCCGCCGTGGACGAGGTCCTGGCGACGCTTCAACCGCTTTGGGACGCCGCGCCGTCCGGGGTGGCGTCGGGGGCGGATCGTCCGGCCATGGCCCTGGCGCCGATCCAGTTGAAGGCGGCGTTGGACGATCGGCGCAGCCGGCTGGTCGCCGAGAGGGAGGCCGCGCGCGCCGCATTGACCCGCTGGACCGGCGATCCGGCCCCCACAACGGACGGCGCGCCGCCGTCAGATGCGCCGGACCCGTCGGCCTTGCGCATGGGCCTCGAGGACCTGCCCATGCTGAAGGCTTACGAGGCCGAAGACCGGCGGGCTAAGGCCGAACTCGACCTGGCCCGGGCCGGACGGCGTCCGGACTGGTCGGTCGAGGCCAGCTATCAGCGCCGCGACCCCGCGTTCGGCGACATGGTCTCGGTGGGCGCCAGCGTGCGCCTGCCGCTGTTTCAGCGACAACGTCAGGAGCCTTTGATCGCAGCGCGGTCCGCCGACGCGCGGCGGGTCAGCGCCGAACGTGAGGGGACGCGCCGCCAACTGGAGGCGGACCTGCAGCGCGATCTGGCCCAACACGCCATGGACCACGATCAGTGGACCCGGGCGCGCGACATCGTCCTGCCGGCCGTCATGCAACAGTCCGACCTGGAGACCGCCGCCTATGCCGCGGGTCGGATCGGGATCTCCGAAATCGTCCAGGCCTTCACCGCCGTGGCCAACGCCCGGCTGGACGCGCTGGACAAGGAGGCGGCGGTGATGCGCCACGCCGCCGAAATCACCCTGACCTATGGGAGCGGCCGATGAGCGGGTTCAGCTATAATCGTCTCGGCGTCGCCCTGGGCGCTCTGGTGCTGGTGGGGATCGGCGTCGGGACCGGCGTGGTGATCGGTCAGCGATCCAGCGGCCCCGGCGGCGAGGGGGCTCCTGCCGCAGACGAGGCAGGAGGCCGCAAGGTCCTCTACTACTATGACCCGATGTATCCGGATCGAAAGTTCGACAAGCCGGGCCCGTCGCCCTTCATGGACATGCCCCTGGTCGCCAAGTACGCCGACGAGGGCGGGGCTGGCGCAGCGTCCAGCGGCGTGCGTATCGATCCGGCCTTGACCCAGAACCTGGGGGTTCGGTTCGCGACGGCGCGGATGGGAACCCTGGGCGGCGACCTGAACGCCACGGCCGTGATCGACTACAATCAGCGGGATGTGGCGATCGTGCAGTCGCGAGCCGACGGCTTCGTACAGCGGGTCTATGATCGCGCGCCCGGCGATGTGGTCGCTGCGGGCGCGCCCCTGGTCGATCTGCTGGTCCCCAGTTGGGGCGGGGCGCAGACGGAATATCTGGCGGTGCGGCGCACCGGCGACGCCGCCCTGATCCAGGCCGCGCGGCGCCGGCTGGTCCTGATGGGGATGTCCGACGGCCTGATCGCCTCGGTCGAACGCAGCGGGCGGCCGCGCGACACGATCACCATCGCCAGCCCCGTCGCAGGGGCGATCCGCACCCTGGCGGTCCGGCCCGGCATGAGCGTGACGCAAGGCGCCTCCCTGGCCGAGGTCAGCGGCCTGTCGACCGTCTGGCTCAACGCCGCCATCCCCGAAGCCCTCGCCGGACAGCTGCGGGTCGGACAGTCCGTGGAGGCGACCCTGTCGGCCTTCCCGTCCGAACGCTTCACCGGTCGCCTGACCGCCCTGCTGCCGGAGGTGTCGGGCGACAGCCGCACCCTTACGGGCCGTATCGAATTGGCGAACCGGGGCGGGCGTCTGCGGCCGGGCATGTTCGGCCGGGTGGTTTTCGGCGGGGCGACCACGCCTGCGCTTCTGGTGCCGACCGAGGCGGTCATTCGCACCGGTCAGCGCGACATTGTCATGCTGGCCTTGCCCGAGGGGCGCTATCAGCCGGCCCAGGTCCGGGTCGGGCGAGAGGGCGGCGGCCAGACGGAAATCCTGGCGGGTCTGAGCGTCGGAGAGCGGGTCATCGCCTCCGGCCAGTTCCTGATCGATTCCGAGGCCAGCCTGTCGGGCGTGGAGGCGCGGCCCATCGACGGCGCCGCGCTCCCGGCAAATGGGACGGCGAAGATGGAGCCGGGCCGATGATCGCGGGCGTCATCAGAGCCTCGGTCAAGGGGCGGGTCTTCGTCCTGATGGCGGCGCTGGCCCTGCTGGTCGCGGGGCTCTGGGCGGTCAGGAACACCTCGGTCGACGCCTTGCCGGACCTGTCGGACGTCCAGGTCATCATCCGCACCAGCTACCCCGGCCAGGCTCCGCAGATCGTCGAGAACCAGGTCACCTATCCCCTGGCGACCACCATGCTGTCGGTGCCGGGCGCCAGGACCGTGCGCGGCTATTCCTTCTTCGGCGACAGCTATGTCTATGTCCTGTTCGAGGACGGCACCGACCTTTACTGGGCCCGGTCGCGGGTGCTGGAATACCTCAGCCAGGTCCAGTCCAGACTTCCCGACAGCGCCCGCCCCGCGCTCGGCCCCGACGCCACGGGCGTGGGCTGGATCTATGAATACGCCCTGGTCGACCGGAGCGGGCGTCACGACCTGGCGCAGCTTCGCAGCCTGCAGGACTGGTTCCTGCGCTATGAGCTCAAGACCGTGCCGGGGGTGGCCGAGGTCGCGGCCATCGGCGGCATGGTGCGGCAGTATCAGGTCGTCCTGGACCCGATCAAACTGGCCGCTTACGGCGTCATGCACCAGCAGGCGGTCGAGGCCGTCCAGCGCGCCAATGGAGAGACGGGCGGCTCGGTGCTGGAGTTGGCCGAGGCCGAATATATGGTCCGGGCCAACGGCTATCTGACCAATCTGGACGACTTCCGCGCCATACCGATCCGCACCGCGGCCGGCGGCGCGCCCGTGACCTTGGGCGACGTGGCGACCATCCAGATCGGCCCGGAGATGCGGCGTAGCATCGCCGAACTGAACGGCGAGGGCGAGGTGGCCGGCGGGGTGGTGGTGCTGCGCTCGGGCGAGAACGCGCGGGCGACCATCAAGGCCGTGCGCGACAAGCTCCACACCCTGAAGGCCGGCCTGCCTCCGGGCGTGGAGGTCGTCACGACCTACGACCGGTCGCAACTGATCGACCGCGCCGTTTCCAACCTCAGCCACAAGCTGATCGAGGAGTTCATCATCGTCGCGCTCGTCTGCGGCCTGTTCCTGTGGCACGCGCGTTCAGCGCTCGTCGCCATCCTGACCCTGCCGCTGGGGGTGCTGGCGGCCTTTCTGCTGATGCATGCCCAGGGGGTGAACGCCAACATCATGTCGCTGGGCGGGATCGCCATCGCCATCGGGGCCATGGTCGATGGGGCGATCGTCATGATCGAGAACGCCCACAAACATATCGAACGATGGGAGCAGGATCATCCTGGCGAGAAGCTGGCCGGAGAGACGCGCTGGACCGTCATCACCGAGGCGGCGGCCGAGGTCGGCCCGGCGCTGTTCCTCAGCCTCGTGATCATCACCCTGTCCTTCGTGCCGGTCTTTACGCTGCAGGCGCAGGAGGGGCGGCTGTTCGCGCCGCTGGCCTTCACCAAGAGCTACGCCATGGCGGCGGCCGCCATTCTGTCGATCACCCTGGTTCCCGTGCTGATGGGCTATCTGATCCGGGGGCGAATACCCGCCGAGCAGAGCAATCCGATCAATCGCGGACTGACGCGCGCCTATCGTCATCCGCTGGACTGGGTTCTGAAGCGGCCGAGGACCACCCTGGCCATCGCGGCCCTGGCCTTCGCCACCACCGCCTGGCCCCTGAGCCAGCTGGGCGGGGAGTTCATGCCCCCCATGGACGAGGGCGACCTGCTGTATATGCCCTCGGCCCTGCCGGGCCTGTCGACCGCCAAGGCCGCCGAACTTTTGCAGCAGACGGACCGGATGATCCGTTCCGTGCCCGAGGTCGCGACCGTGTTCGGCAAGGCGGGGCGGGCCGAGACGGCGACTGATGCTGCGCCGCTGGAGATGTTCGAGACCACGATCCAGTTCAAGCCGCGCGATCAGTGGCGGCCGGGCATGACGCCGGAGAAACTGGTCGAGGAGCTGGACCGCGTCGTGCGGGCGCCGGGCCTGGCCAATCTCTGGGTGTCTCCGATCCGCAACCGCATCGACATGCTGGCGACCGGGATCAAGAGCCCGATCGGGGTCAAGGTCTCCGGGGCCGACCTTGCCGAGATCGACCGTATCGGCGGCGAGGTGGCGAAGGTCGCCCAGACCGTGCCGGGGGTGACTTCGGCCCTGGCCGAGCGTCTGACCGGCGGGCGCTATGTCGATGTCGACATCGATCGGCAGGCGGCGGGCCGATACGGGCTGAACATCGCCGACGTTCAGTCGATCGTGTCCGGCGCCATCGGCGGCGAGACGATCGGCCAGACGGTCGAAGGCCTGGCCCGCTATCCGATCAATGTGCGCTACCCGCGCGAACTGCGCGACGATCTCGAGCAACTGAGAGCGCTGCCGATCCTGACGCCGTCAGGCCAGCAGATCACCCTGGGCACAGTGGCGAAACTCGAGATCGCCGACGGACCGCCCATGCTGAAGTCCGAGAACGGCCGCCCCTCGACCTGGGTCTATGTCGATGTGCGGGGGCGCGACCTGGCCTCCGTCGTCGCCGATCTGAAAAGAGCTGTGGCCCGGGACGTGCGTCTGAACCCGGGTGTCACAATCGCCTATTCGGGACAGTACGAATATCTGGAGCGGGCGGCGAACCGCCTCAAGATCGTGGCCCCTGCCACGCTCGTGATCATCTTCATCCTGCTGTATCTGACCTTCGGTCGTTTCGACGAGGCGCTGCTGATCATGGCCTCCTTGCCCTTCGCCCTGACCGGCGGAATCTGGATGCTCTACCTGCTGGGCTATCACCAGTCGGTGGCGACCGGCGTCGGCTTCATCGCCCTGGCCGGCCTTTCTGCCGAGTTCGGCGTGGTCATGCTGATCTACCTCAAGCAGGCGCTGAGGGATCGGGGGCCGAGCCCCGATCGCAATCAGGTGGAGGCGGCGGTCCGGGAGGGAGCCTTGCTTCGGGTGAGACCCAAGGCCATGACGGTCGCCGTCATCATCGCCGGCCTGTTGCCGATCCTGATCGGTCACGGCGCCGGATCGGAAATCATGAGCCGCATCGCCGCGCCGGTCATCGGCGGCATGCTGACCGCGCCCCTGCTGTCCATGCTGGTGATCCCGGCCGGATACCTCCTGCTTCGCCGTCGAAAGCTTCCATCCCCCACGTTCAACCCTGGAGAACCCAAATGAAACACGCCCTCATTCTCTCGGCCGGCCTGGCCGTCAGCCTCGCAGCCTGCAACCAGAAAACGGAACCCGCGCCGGTCGAGGTGCCGGCCGCCGCTCCGGCGACCGCCGGCGACATGGCCGCCACGCCCATGGCGCCGGCCGAAACCGTCAAGTCGGGCGTCGGAACGGGCGTGATCACCAAGGTCGATGCGACGACGGGCTCGGTCACGATCGATCACGGTCCGATCCCGGGCGTCGACTGGCCCGCCATGACCATGAGCTTCAAGGCGGCCCCGGCCGTGATGGAGAAGGCCAAGGTCGGCGAGCGCGTCCAGTTCGACGTGACCGTGCGCGGTCGCGAATCCGAAGTGACCGCGATCCGGCCCGAATAGGCCGATCATCCCGACGAGGCGGGGATCGGCGCAGGCCGATGTCGAGGCCGTTCTGCGTCTCGACCAGGCATAAAGAGAGGCTCCGCCGCACAATCGGCGGGGCCTTTGCCTTGTTAGCGACGAACCGGGTTCGCGCCTTCGAAGGTCATGAAAGGGGCGGGGGCGCCGCTGCCGAAGCGCATGACGCCGTAGGTTCGGGGGCGTAGCCGGGCGCCTCCATGCCGCGCGAGGCGCCGAACAGGAGCCGAAAAGGCTGAAAACTCGCCGCGCGCCCTCTGGGGGCGCGCGGCCTTTTCGCGGAACCACATAGTTGCGAAAGGAGCTTGAGTTTCGGCGTCACGAAACGAGCCCATAGGCAGGGAGCAATGATGCTGGACCTACTCGTGACGACACGATCGCACGTCGTTTTCACCTTCCCCTACTGTATCGGACACTCGGCTTCGAAACACGCAGGTCGCTCGCGCCGAGATATTTGGCGCGGGACGGTTTCAGTTTTCGCCATCTTTGACTCGCGCTCGGCCCTTTTGAAGGCGCAGGGTCAACGGCCGCTTTCGTCACGACCCACTGCAGCCTCGAAGGTCAAAGACGCGTTGTTGGTGACGAAGCGTCCACCCCTCTCCGTCGGTGCATCCAGCGTCGCGGCGACCAACATGACAGGACCGGTTACGCCGTCCGGAATCCGTAGCCGGCCCTCTGCGTCGGTTTGAACCGCGCGCCTTTCGTCCTGTCCAAACCTGATCGTGACGGGTTGCGCCGGTATTGGATGCCCATTTCTGACCAGTTGGAAGGTCGCAGGACTATTCTGGCCAGCCACGAACTCGGGGAGAAACTCGACCTCTAGCCCCGTCGCTCCCCCCGCCGTCGGGGTGCAGGTCTGGAAGCAGACGAGCGTCTTGGCCAGCCGGCGCGATCTCACTTCAAGCGGCGCGCCTTCAGGCAGCAGTCGGCGCACTGTCGCTACATCCTCGGCCTTGAAGGGGTGCTCCTCCAGATAGGTGTCGACCTGGTCAGGCCGCCAGGTGGATTCGCCCCAGATCGTCAGAAGCGTCACGGTCGCCATCCCCTGGGCGTCACTGGACACCGCCAGGCGCAGGGACTTGGCTTGGGCCCCGACGGTTACGGCCGCCGGACGACCATCGACCACCGCCCGGACCTCGGCGACGCGGCTGCGGGGCGAACCCACGTTGAGGGCAGGGAAGTCCGACGACGAGGTTGCGTGGACAATGAGCGGGTGTCCCATCGGCCCGACGAAACGCTCCGGCGCCAGGAAGAAGTCGTGGGCGGCGGCCGCCCCGGCGAACAGGCTCAGGCCCGAGACCATAGCCACCATCAGATTCGTTCTCATGTCGTGTATTCTTCTCTTGATCTGTTGTTTCGCCGGTGTCTGCGCCGGCCGATATCGTTTGAGTGTCCTGGCGCCCCCTTAGCCTTGCAGCGGCGAGGGGGCGCCTTCAGCGGACCTAGAAGCGCGCGGTCAGTCCGAGGTAATATCGGCGACCGATCAGGTCGTAGCTCGAGGGATCGGTGTTGGCGGCGATCGCGGGTGCATAGACCGGTGGTTGTTCGTCTGTCAGATTGTTGACGCCAGCCCGCAGCGAGACGACCTCGTTCACTTTGAAACCGGCATTGAGGTCGATGTAGTGGATGGCGTCGACAACCTGGCTTCGGTTGTTGAAATTCTCGACTGATCCTTGGTAGCGCCACCGCAGGCCGACGTTCCACGGGTCCTGACTCCAGTTCAGCGTGGAAAGGACCTTCCACTCGGGTAGGGTCAGGCCGAAGCTGTTTGAGATCGTGCCTTTGCGATCCGTGAAGGCGCCGCCCGGAATGTCCTGCCGCTCCCATTTCAGGAGCTTCGTGCCGGTGACGTTCAGGGCCAGGCTTCCCCAATCCGGCGCGCCGAGATCGACCAGGTCGATTCGCCAATCGACTTGGAAGTCGATGCCCTTGGTCTCCAGCGTGCCGAGGTTGGCGTTGGTCTCGAAGGTATTGGTGATCTGTCCCGAGTTCGGATCTCGGCTGAACATGCGGCAGAAGATGTTGTTCGGATCGTAGGTCGGATTGGACGCGCCGTCCTGATTGTAGCAGCGACGCAGTTGTTCAGTCGTCGATACCGTGCCGACCACCTTCTCGATCGTGATATCGTAGTAGTCGATAGATCCGGACACCCGGCTGAGCCACGGGGCCGCAAACGGCGACTGCCAGGTGGCGCCCACGGTGAAGGAATCTGCGGTCTCCTCCTCCAGCATCGGGTTGCCCCCGGTGACCCCAGAGACCTGAGAGTTGGAGAAGGTGTAGGAATCGATCACCTGAGTCGGGACATTCTGCGCCAGGCACAGGGTTCGCACCGCATTGGCGTTTGCCGCGCCCGGCGTGCGATACGCGCCGCGAATATCGCAGGGATCCCCGGAGAACTGGCGCGCGCCGGTCGAGGAAACCGGCACCCCGATCGACGGGAAGCTCAGATTCTGCGCTGCGAACAGCTCGCCGATAGAGGGCGCGCGGACCGCGCGCTGAACGCCGCCGCGGAAGCGTAGCCCGTTGAGCGCTTCCCAGCTGAGATCGGCCTTGTAGGATCCGACCCTTCCGATCGTTTCGTAGTCCGAGACGCGGTAGCCGAGATTTGTCTCCAGACTGCGCACAAACGGCAGATTGCTAAGCAACGGGATCAGGACCTCGCCGTAGAGCTCCGACACTTGATCCGACCCCGATAGCGGCTGGCCGGAGTTGCCGGCCAGCTCAGGCCCGGTGACGCCGTTGAGGGTGAATGTGCTGAGCAGCAGGTTATCGGGCGAAAAGTTGTAGTTCTGCTCGCGGTAGGCTGCGCCGACGGCCGCGCGGACCTCGCCGGCGGGCAGGGTGAACAGGCCGCCTTGCAGGTTCAGTTCAGCGACGCTCTGGTCGTTCGTGGTCACATTTTTGGCCACCCGGCCGACATAGGCGATGCACGCCGCGCTCATTGGGTTGACGCCGAAGGGATTGAAACCGCCGGCGCAGATCGACGCCCCGCCGTCGGGGGCGTCCAGGAGCCGCTGCAGCGCCGAGCGAGCGAGGTAGCCGGTGTAGACGGTGCCGTTGTTCACTCGGCCATAGGAAACATAGGCGTCGTAGGTCCAGTCGCGGAGGCCGACGAGGTCACCGCGTATGCCCGTGTTGATCTGATAGACGTTGTAGTCCTCGGACTGGCGTCGCGGGCCGAGTTCGTTGAAGCGCTTGTCGAGGCGGAAGCTTCCGGCCGGGTTCGGGCGGGAGTCCAGGACGCTGCGCAGCTCGGCGGGAATGAACGGGTTGGTCGATGGAATGCGGAACCCGGTGGTCGGTCCGGTGGCCGGGTTGGAGGCCAACTGATTGCCGGCTTCGTACTGGGAGAACAGGAAGTCGGCGTATAGCTCCACCGCAGAGTTGATCTCGTAGTCCGCCGCCGCATACACATTGTACCGCTTCTGCGGGATGATCATGTAATTGCGGTCGACGGTGCTGTAGGCGAAGTCCGTCTGCTGGAGCGGACCGGGCGTGCGGAAGCCTTCGTAATCGACGCCGCCTGGGCTGACGTAGTCGCGCGCGCCCCGATAGGTGAACAGGGTCCCATTGTTGTTGAAGCCGAAAGTGTCGCCCCGGGCGGCGCCGGGGACGGCGGCGTTGACAGCGGCGGCCGTCGGCAGGTTGGTGGCGTCGAACACGGTCGAGCCTAAGGGCGACGTGCCGGCAAAGCCCCCGATCAGCGAAAAGGCGCGACTGGCGTTGAGGACGGAGGCGCGGTTTGAATAGCTGGCCGACAACACCGCATGTCCGCGGCCATCGGCGATGTCGCCGCCCAGGGTCAGGCTGACCGCTTCGGTCGAGGCGTCGCCCCGGTCCGAGGATCCATACTGGGCGTCGAACTGCAGGCCTTCGAAGTTTCCATCGAGCAGGAAGTTGAGCACGCCGCCGACGGCGTCCGATCCATAGGTCGAAGAGGCGCCGCCAGTAATCGTCTCGATACTGGAGATGAGCGGCGTCGGCAGCAGATTGAGATCGACGACGGACGAAGCGTTGGACGGAACTATGCGGCGGCCATTTAGCAGCACCAAGGTGCGGGTCGAGCCCAGTCCGCGGAGCTGGACGTTCGCCTGGCCGGCCAGGTTCGGACTGTTCGACGCGGCGTTGCCCAGAGCGGTGAACTGCGGAAGATCGTTGATCAGACTCTCGATATTGACCGACCCCGTCGCCTTAAAGTCTTCCTGGGTCATGGTCACGATCGGGCTGTTGGCGCTGTAGTCCTGGCGCGCGATACGAGAACCGGTGACGACGATTGTGTCTATTTCAACGGCAGCGTCTGACGATTGAGGAGCGGCCGGAGCTTGGGTCTGGGCGGCGGCAGGCAAGGCCGTCAACGTGGCGGCGGCGATCACCAGGCCCGAAAGGACCGAAGACGTGACGAGCTGGCTTCTGAAAGAGATGCTGGCCAAAGGCTTTTTCCCGCTAATTTTTCGGCCAAAATGCGGCCCCCTATTTCAACCTTACGCAGTGCGGCGAGCCTCCCCCTCGGCGCCGACACGATTTTTTTTCCGGGCCGCGCGAGATTTGCCCGCGCGAAAGCCGAGGCTCCTTCGAGTGCTGGAACGCAAGTGGCCGCCCTTTCGCGTGACGGTTTCCGGCCCGAATGCTTGCTGGAGGTGGTGGTCGAGGTGATCCGCGAGACGTTCGACGATGCGATTTCAACATGCCGCGCCGAGCGCCTGAAGAACGGTTGAATCCTCAAGGTCCTTCTCTACGGGTCATATGCGCGAAGCGACTGGGGCCACGACCTGGTCGGCCGTTACTTCTCGGGCTTCGACCTACTGGTCGTCGCCGACCACGAAGATCTACCGACGGCGAGTTCTGGCTCGACGCGACCAACCGAAACGATGCCGGGCGAAGGCGAAATTCGCGAGGTAGGCGAGCGCGTCCAGTTCGATGTGGCTGTACGCGATCGCGAATCCGAAGTGACTGCGATCCGACCTGGGTAGGCCGGTCATTCCGGTTGAGCGGGCGATCAAGCGCGTCTTTCACTTGGTCGAGGTCGATGGCTCATTTGCATCTAACCATAAAGGCTCCCCTTTGAGAGGGCGCCTCTGGCGATGGTCTGGTCCGCGATGGGAGATATGAAAAGGCCCCGCCGGCTAGCCGGCGGGGCCATCTGTCATAGTGGAGCAGGGGTCTAGCGGACGGGCGTCGCGCCTTCGAAGGTCATGAAGGGGGCGGGCTGGCCTGCGCCGAAGCGCATGACGTCGTAGCGTTCGAGGGCGTAGCCGGGGGCCTCCATGCCGGGCGAGCCGGTCGGCATGCCGCCGACGCCGATGCCGCGCGATGCGCCCGGCGATTTCAGGAAGGCGCTGACGGCGGCGGCGGGGGCATGGCCCTCGATCACCTTTCCATCGACGACGGCCGTGTGGCAGGACCACAGGGATTCCGGCACGCCGAGACGGGTCTTCACTGGCGCCAGATCATCGGTGGCGACGACGCGGATGGCGTAGCCGGCCTTGCGCATATGCTCGACCCAGCCGCCGCAGCAGCCGCAGGAATCGCTCTTGTAAACGGTCATGTCCGAGGCCTGGGCCACGGTGGGCAGGCCGTTCAGCAGGAAGCCCGCGCCGCCGAGGATGGCGACGCCGGCGGCGAGGGAGGCGATCTTCAGCTTGTTCATGGTCAGGCGGCCTCGGCCGGATAGCCGGCGGCGTCAAGCGCGGTCAGCAGGGCCTGACGGTCGGCGCTGGTCGTCACCTCGACGCGGCGGGCCTCGATGTCGACGTTGATCTGGGCCGAGGCATCGACCGATTGAATGGCCTTCTCGACGCTGGCGACGCAGCCGCCGCAGCGGATCTTGGGGATGTTGAGGACCTGTAGGTCGGTAACCCCGGGAAGATGGGTGGACATGGGCGAACCTTTCAACAATAGACGCCTGTCGGTTCTAATCCTTCCCCTCATGGGAAGGTCAACATCCGGAACCATGATTTTTTGTATGGGTTAGCTGAGAGGCCCTGAAGCGCCTGTGCTCAAGGGAAACCGAGTTTTGGAAATAGGGATACGCGCCGTGAACAAGGGTCAATACCGGTCATTCGGGATCGAACTGGTTCTCGATTTCATCGTCATGTACCTCGTCATGTATACGATGATCGCCACGCTGGATCATTTCTACCTCAACCTGAACAATGTCTACATGACCCTCATGATGGTCACGCCGATGGCGATCCTCATGCTCTGGTTCATGCGATCCATGTATCCGTCGCGTAAGCTGAATCTGGCGATCGTCGGTGGTGCTGCGGCGGTGTTCGTCCTGGCTTTCGTCGGCATGCGGACCCAGGCAGGGGTGGGCGACAAGGAATTCCTCCGCTCCATGATCCCCCACCATTCCGGCGCGATCCTCATGTGCGAGCAGGCCTCGATCCGCGACCCGGAAATCCTGGCCCTGTGCGACCGGATCGTCCGGGCGCAGGACGATGAGATCGCCCAGATGCAGGCCATCCTCAAGCGCCTCTAGGCGGCGTTCGACGAGGTTGGGTAGGCCGAGACGGCGACGCGTCTGAAGGGGGGCGTCGGACAGGCCTGGCGAGGTCTGGGTTCATCGGCGTCCTCACAGGGGGCGCCATGCGTCCTGAAGGCGCCGCCTTCTCCCCTTGTGTGGCGACCTGTCGCAAGGGATGCGGCGTCCGGGTGCGTAATACCCTGTGAAGCTCACGCCCAAGTCGTCGGTCGTGACGTTGGTTCAAAGAAGGATGATCCATCATATGTCGAGCATGGCTCTCGATCGCAGATCCCTGTTGCGGGGCGCCGCCGTCAGCGGCGGATTACTGGGCCTCTCCGGCCTGATGCCGGCCTGGGCCCAGACGGGTTCGCCGGGGCTGCGCGCCGATCTGCCGACGCTGACGGGGCCGAACATCGACCTGACGGTGGGCCATTCGAACTTCACCGTCGGCGGCCGCACCGGCCACGCGGTGACGGTCAACGGCCTGCTGCCCGCGCCCCTGCTGCGGATGCGCGAAGGGCAGAACGTGCGCCTGTCGGTGACCAATACCCTGGACGAGGACACTTCGATCCACTGGCACGGCCTGCTGCTGCCGTTCCAGATGGACGGCGTGCCGGGCGTCAGCTTCCCCGGCATCAAGCCGCGCGAGACCTTCGTCTATGAGTTCCCGCTGAAGCAGTCGGGCACCTATTGGTACCACAGCCATTCGGGGCTGCAGGAGGCCATGGGCCACTATGGTCCCATCGTCATCGACCCGGCGGGCGTCGACCCGGTCGGCTATGACCGCGAGCATGTTCTGGTCCTGTCGGACTGGAGCTTCATGCATCCGCACGAAATTCTGGCCAAGCTGAAGAAAAGCCCCGGCTACTTCAACATGCAGAAGACCACGCTGGCGGGCCTGCTGGACGGCTCGGACGGCATGGATCTGGCCGAGCGCCGGATGTGGGGCGGGATGCGGATGGACCCGCGCGACATCCTGGACGTCAATGGCACCACCTATACCTATCTGATCAACGGCCACGGCCCGCAGGAGAACTGGACCGGCCTGTTCCGCCCCGGCGAGCGGGTGCGCCTGCGTGTCATCAACGCCTCGGCCATGTCGATCTTCAACGTGCGCATTCCGGGCCTGGCCATGACCGTGGTTCAGGCTGACGGCGAGCACGTCCGCCCGGTCGAGGTGGACGAGTTCCAGATTTCGGTCGCCGAGACCTATGACGTCATCGTTCGCCCGACCGAGGACCGGGCCTACACCATCGTGTCCGAAGCCATCGACCGTTCGGGCATGGGCCGTGCGACCCTGGCCCCGCGTCTGGGCATGACGGCCGAGGTGCCGCCGCTGCGCAAGGTGCCGAACCTGACCATGGCCGATATGGGCATGGGGGGCATGGATCACGGCTCGATGGCCGGGATGGATCATTCGGCGCACGGAGCCGCGGGGGGCGCTGCCGCCGGGGCCGCAGCCGCCGCGCCGATGGACCACGGCGCCATGAGCATGCGCGACCCCAACAACGCTCCCGCCGACATGGCGGTCGGCGTCGGGGTGGACGCCATCGCGCCCGCGCCCGCCAACCGTCTGGGCGAGCGGCCGCAAGGCCTTCAGGACGTCGATCACCGGGTGCTGGTCTATACCGACCTGCGCTCGCTGACGCCGAATACGGACACCCGCGCGCCGTCGCGTTCGATGGAAATCCATCTGACCGGCAATATGGAACGGTTCATGTGGGGCTTTGACGGGCGCAAGTTCTCCGAGTTGGTCGAGCCGATCCGTTTTGAACTGAACGAGCGGGTCCGCGTCACCCTGGTCAACGACACCATGATGGCCCACCCGATCCATCTGCACGGCCACTTCTTCGAGCTGGTCAACGGTCACGACGGCTATCAGCCGCTGAAGCACACGGTCAATGTGGCGCCGGGGGGCAAGGTCACCTTCGACCTGACCGCCAATGCGCCGGGCGACTGGGCCTTCCACTGTCACCTGCTGATGCACATGCATGCAGGGATGTTCAACGTCGTCACGGTTCGTCCGCTGGAAGGAGCCGCCCGATGAGCCGCGCCCTGTTCGCCGCTGTCGCGGTCCTGCCCCTGATGCTGGCCGCCGGCGCCGCCGTCGCCCAGAGCCATGGGGGACATGCGGGCCACGGCGCCCAAGCTGCACCCGCCCGTCCGCCGCAAGCTCGCCCGACTCCTGCGTCCAAGCCCAAGCCGCGTGCCGCCGCCCCCAGACGCGCCACGCCGCCGGCCTCGGCTCAGGCGCCCGCCGCCGACCCTCATGCGGGTCACGACATGAGCTCCGCCCCGGCGGCTGCAGCCGACCCGCACGCTGGCCATGATATGAGCGGGATGCAGACGGCTCCGGCCACGGCGCCCGCTGCCGATCCTCATGCGGGTCACGACATGAGCGCCATGCAGACATCTCCGGCTCAGCCCGCCGTCTCTGATCCTCATGCGGGCCACGACATGAGCGCGGTTCCGCCGGCAGCAGACCCCCACGCCGGGCACGACATGTCGGCCATGGCGGGCGGCGCGCCCAACATCCCGACCAGCGTGGACGCTGTCGGGGGGCGGATGGTCGAGACGCCGCCGCCGGCTGCGGCTCGCGCCGCGCCCGCCCATGCGGCGGACCTGTTGTTCGACCCGGTCGTCATGGCGGCGTCGCGCAAGCAACTGCTGGTCGAGAACGGCGACATCCGCTCGACCGCCGTGTTGATCGACTCCATCGAGGCCAGCTTCGGCGACGGCGAGGAAACCTACAGCTGGAACGCCCAGGGCTGGACCGGCGGCGACATCAACCGCTTCTGGTGGAAGACCGAAGGCGAGGGGGCGTTCGACGGCAAGCTGCACGAGGCCGAGGTCCAGGCCCTCTACAGCCGCGCCATCGCGCCCTTCTGGGATGTTCAGGCCGGCGTGCGTCAGGACTTCCGCCCCGATGGCGACGACACGACCCATCTGACGGTCGGCGTTCAGGGCGTCGCGCCCTACTGGTTCGAAATGAGCGCCGCCGCCTTCCTGTCGACCGAAGGCGATCTGACTGCCCGCGCCGAGGCCGAATACGACCAGCGCCTCACCCAGAAATGGATCTTGCAGCCGGCCATCGAAGTAGCGATGTCGGCCAGCGATATTCCCGAACTGGAGATCGGCTCGGGCCTCACCTCGATCACGGCGGGCCTTCGCCTGCGCTACGAAATCCGCAAGGAGTTCGCGCCCTACGTCGGGGTCGAGTGGAGCCGGTCGCTGGGCGACACCGCCGATTACGCCAAGGCGCGCGGCGAGGATCCCGAAGATTTCCGCCTGGTCGTCGGGATCAAGGCCTGGTTCTGATCGCACCGAAAAGCCGACGGCGGTTCCAGGATCGTCGTCGGCGCGACGCCGCCTCCGATGAACGACCGTCAGTCGACGCCGCCCGTCCAGGGCGGCGGGTCGCTGGCCGGAAATGAGTCGACGCCCGCCCGCTCCACTTCATCAAGGGGTTCGGGTGGGCGACGGCGCCGAATGATGCCCTCCTGAGCGCCTTCAGCGGCGATCGCCGCAGCGATCAGCGGCGCAAGCCCTATGGCGTTGCTGTCGTGTGGAATGGAATCGCTTGAGACGATCCGGTCGGTGAGCCCCTTCAGTTGCTCATGGGAATCCTCAGCGAACACGCCGTGGACAACCGCGCAGACCGGTCGCGGGAAGCCCTGAAGCGGCAGTTTTCGAGCGGCTTCAATCAGGGTGTGCCCTGACGAGGCGATATCGTCGACGAGGACCGGATATCGGGCCCTCCATTGCGAGAGGTCAGGAACCTCGACATCGACGTTGCGGTCGCCGTGCCGAACCTTGCGCAGCACCGCATAAGGGGCACCGATGCGCCTGGCGATCTCAGACACCCACTGCTCGCTCTCCTCGTCTGGCCCGATGATCAAGGGCTCACCGACCTCTGCGGCGATCCAGTCTGCAAGGAGAGGCGCGGCGTGCAGCGTCTGAGCGGCGATCGTGTAGAGCGCGGACAGCGCTGGATACCTGTGCAGGTGCGGATCGACTGTCACGAGGCGATCGAAGGTCGAGGAAACAAGCCGCGCGAATGTCTTGGAGGATATGGCCTCGCCAGCCTGGAAGCGTCGGTCCTGGCGCATATAGGAAAGGTAGGGCGCGATCAGCGTCACTTCGCGCGCGCCGAGCGCGCGGGCGGCGTCCGCGGCGAAGACGAGGCGGAGGAAACCGTCATCGGGCCGCGCGAGCGTGCAGACGAGGCAGACCATCTTGTCCGCGACGTCGGAAAGGATGCGGACATAGCTCTCGCCGTCGGGAAAGCGCCGGGTCTCGATCTCGCCCATCTCCCACCCGCCGGCTTCGGCTAGCTGGCGCGCGAATACTTCGTTGCCGGGTAGCGGAATTATCAGTCGCATGCCGTGTTTCCCTGTCGTTCGAAGGTTGTTGCTCGTTTGTGGAATTCGCCCCCTGGAAGACGACCATCGCGGATGGTGCGGCCGAGCGGAGCTGCGGATCGCATGAAACGCCCTCGCTTCTGCCTCAGCAGGACGCCCGCATCGCGGCCGACTTCCGGTAGATCGCCCGGATCAGGTAAGGTGACGCTCGCGCCGACAGGCACATCTCATCATCCGTTTTTGTTGGGCGGGGTAATCACTATGTCGCTCCGGCAGATCGCAGGCAAGCCGACGCGATCATCGGCCGGGCCGTAAGCTTTCCGGGCGAGTGGCGTCATACGCGCGACCGGATCAGGACCGGAACGCTTGCGGAAGGCGAGGATTCGATGCGCTGGGCGGAAACATGGCGGGGCGGCTACGGAGCGTTTGTGCGAAGCCCGGAGACCGTCGAGCGACTGGCCGCGGCGACCGAGCGCCTCGTGCGGCGCGGCGCGTGGCCCGACGAGGAGTCGGTGTATCGCATGCTGGCCGCGGCCGACCGGCTGGCCAGCGCCGCCATGTGGGTGGTGGCCCACATGACCTATGCACGCCGGGTTGACCTGTCGGGCGCCGCCTTGCCGGCCGAGGCCTTCAAGTCGTCTCCGGAGGGGCACACCGGCGGCTCGCTGAACATGGCGCCCGCCTTCGTCGGCTATCTGCTCGCCAATTCGCTGTCTGGGGGAACGCGTTCCTGGATCATGGGCCAGGGCCACTGCGTCGCGGCCGTGGAGGCGGTCAACGCTCTGACCGGGGACGTTTCGCCGGGACAGAAGGGTCGATACGATCGGTCCGAGGCCAACCTGTCCCAACTGGCGTCCGACTTCTACAGCTACGCCATCGGCCCCGATGGCCGCCCGGGGGTTCCCCTCGGCAGTCATTCCGGCCCGGAAACGGCGGGTGCGGTCTCCGAGGGCGGCTACCTCGGCTTCGCCGAACTCGAATATGTCCACATGCCGCTACGCGGGGAGGGCCTCGTCGCCTTTCTGAGCGACGGCGCCTTCGAGGAACAGCGGGGCTCTGATTGGTCGCCGCGCTGGTGGCGAGCGGAGGACAGCGGCCTCGTCACCCCCATCATGATCCTCAATGGCCGCCGCATCGAGGAACGCACCGAGATCGCCCAGGACGGCGGCGAGTGCTGGCTTGATCGCCATCTGCGTCTGAACGGATTCGATCCGATCCCGATCGACGGCCGCGACCCGGCCGCCGTGGCATGGGCCATCCTGGAAGCGGAGGAGCGACTGAAGCGTTTCACCGCCGATCCGGAGCGCCACTATCCCGCACGCCTGCCCTATGTGATCGCCCGCACCGTCAAGGGTTTCGGGTTTCCCGGGGCCGGGACCAACCGGGCGCACAATCTGCCGCTGGAGGGGAATCCGCGCACGGACGAGGCGGCGCGCGCCGCCTTCAATGCGGCGGCGGCCGCCCTCTTCGTGCCCCCGGGGGAGCTCGAGGCCGCGCTCGGCGCTCTGGCGACCCACGACCTGCAGCGCCGTCCCCTCGAGAGCGGCCATCCGGCCGCCCGGCGAGCTCCGGCGGATCCGACCCGTCCGGTCCCGTCCTGGGCGGCCGGACCGCAGTCGCCGATGCAGGCGATCGACGAATGGTTCGTGCCGTTCATCGACGCCAATCCGGGGCTGCGGGTCCGGCTCGGCAATCCGGACGAACTGCGCAGCAACGGAATGGGACGGACCCTCGAACGGCTGCGTCACCGGGTGAACCGCCCCGAGCGGGGACTGCCGGAGGCGGTGGACGGCGCGGTCATCACGGCCCTGAACGAGGAGGCGGTGGCAGGCGCGGCCCTGGGCAACAAGGGCGGCCTCAGCCTGATCGTCAGCTATGAGGCCTTCGCCGTGAAGATGCTGGGTCTCCTGCGCCAGGAGATCATCTTCGCGCGGCGACAGCGGGAGATCGACGCGCCGCCGCAATGGTTCAGCGTGCCGCTCCTGGCCACTTCCCATACCTGGGAGAACGGCAAGAATGAGCAGTCCCACCAGGACCCCACCCTGGCCGAAGCCCTGCTAGGGGAGATGTCCGACACCGCCCGGGTTCTGTTTCCGATCGACGCCAACAGCGCCGTGGCGGCTCTCAGGGGCGTCTACGGCGGCCGAGGGGAGGTCGCCTGTCTTGTCGTTCCGAAGCGGATCGTGCCCGGCCTTGTCGACCCCGTCGCCGCCGAAGCCCTGTGGGCGCGTGGCGCCGCGGTCATCCACGGCGATCTCGCTGCGGCCGATATTCAGATCGTGGCTATCGGCGCGTATCAGACCCGTGAAGCCATCGCCGCCGCCGCTCGACTGGAGCGAACCGGGCGCCGAACCTGCGTCACGGCCCTGCTGGAGCCCGGACGGTTCCGGGCGCCGCGCGATGAAATCGAGGCGCGGCATACGGCGTCGACCGCCGAACTCGAGGAGATCTTCCCCGAGCGCCTGCCGCGCCTCATCCTCACCCATACGCGGCCCGAGCCGATGCTCGGCCTGTTGCGGCGCCTCGACGGCGGCCCCCGTCGGACCCGGGCGCTGGGCTATCTCAGTCGCGGCGGAACCCTGGACACGCCCGGCATGCTGTTCGCCAACCGGTGCACCTGGGCCCACGCCGCGGTCGCCTGCGCGGATCTGCTCGGCGACGCCGCCGGCGTGCTGACGCCAGGGGAGATGGCAGCCGTCCGCGGCGAGGCCCACCCCCGCATCCTGCAAGTCTCACCCCCGGAAGGATCTCCATTGTGATCAGTCTCACCAGTCTCGGCGGCGCCGGCGCCGTCACCGGATCAAAACACCTGCTCGAGGCCGACGGTCGGCGCATCCTGATCGACTGCGGCCTGTTCCAGGGCCTCAAGACCCTGCGCGAGCAGAACTGGGCCCCGCTCCCGGTCAAGCCCTCGAGCATTGACGCGGTGATCCTGACCCACGCCCACCTGGACCACTCCGGCTACCTGCCGAAACTGGTCAAGGATGGATTCCGCGGGCCCATCCTGGCCAGCGCCGCCACCCGGGATGTGGCGGAGATCATCCTGCGCGACAGCGGCCATATCCAGGAGAAGGACGCCGAGCAGACAAACCGTTACGGTTACGGCAAGCACAAGCCGGCCTTGCCGCTCTATGGCGTGCACGACGCCGGACGCGCGATGGAGCGCTTCGTCTCGACCCCGTTCCATAAGTCCGTAGAGCTGCCGGGCGGAGCCAGGCTGACCCTTCGCCGCGCGGGGCACATCCTCGGGGCGGCTACCGCCGAGGTGACCTGGAACGGAACGAAGATACTCTTCTCCGGTGATCTCGGCCGTTATGGCGACGCCACCATGGTCGATCCCGAGCCGGGGGAGGAGGCCGACTATGTGGTCGTGGAATCGACCTATGGTGATCGGCGCCATGATCCCCGGGACCCCACGGAAGCCCTGGGCGAGGTCATAGAACGAACCATCGCGCGCGGCGGGACCGTGGTTATCCCCGCCTTCGCCGTCGGCCGGGCCCAGTCGCTCCTTTACCACATCTGGCGACTGAAGCAGGCCGGGCGGATCGGCCTGACGCCCATCTACCTGGACAGTCCGATGGCGATCAACGCCACCGACCTTCTGCACGCGCACCTGGAAGACCACCGCATGCCGGCGGAGGTGTGCGACGCCATCTGCGCCGTCGCCACCTATGTGCGCGATGTGGAGGCGTCCAAGGAGATCAGCGCCAGCCCCATGCCCAAGGTGATCCTGTCGGCGAGCGGGATGGCCACCGGGGGGCGGGTGCTCCACCACATCAAGGCGTTCGGCCCGGACCGGCGCAACACCATCCTGTTTTCGGGTTTCCAGGCGGCCGGAACCCGCGGGCGTTCGATGGTCGAGGGGGCCCAGGAGGTGAAGATTCACGGCCAGTGGGTGCCTATAAATGCCGAGGTCGCGAACCTGCCGATGCTCTCCGCCCACGCCGACGCCGAGGAAATCCTGCGCTGGCTGTCGGGACTGAAGCGTCCGCCGCGCAAGACCTTCATCGTTCACGGCGAACCGCATGCTTCAGACGCGCTGCGCGTTCGCATCCAGGATCGCTTCGGATGGGACTGCGTCATTCCCCAAATGATGGAGCGCCACGAACTGTGACCGTGTCCGACGCTACCCACGCCGCTGTTCCATCCCTGAAGGCGCGTCGCTTCGGCCTTCACGCCCAGCACGAATCGATAGTTCTGATGCGGCGCGACTGCCCCGTCTGCCGCTCGGAGGGCCTGTCGTCCCGCTCCCAGGTGCTGCTCTCGGCCGGAGGCCGGGAAATCTACGCCACCCTGTACCAGATGGACGGGGACATCCTCGGCCTCGACGAGGCGGCGTTCTCTGAAGAGGCCTGGCGACTTCTGGAGGTGGCGCCGGGCGATCCCGTCGCGGTGCGCCACGCTCCGGCCATCGAGTCCATGTCCAGCGTTCGTCGCCGGATCTATGGATCGCGGCTGGACAAGAGCGCGATCCAGGGGATCATCCAAGATGTGGCGGCTGGACGCTACACGCCCATCCATCTCGCGGCCTTTCTGACCGCCACCTCGGTGCTTCCGCTCGACGACGCCGAGCTCGTGGCGCTCACCCGCGCCATGGTGGACGTCGGCGACCGCCTGAGCTGGCCGTCGGACGTCGTCATGGACAAGCACTGCATCGGCGGCCTGCCGGGCAACCGGACCACGCCGATCGTGGTGGCCATCCTCGCCGCCAGCGGCCTGGTCATGCCAAAGACCTCGTCGCGCGCCATCACCTCGCCGGCCGGAACCGCCGACACCATGGAGACCCTGGCCCCGGTCGACCTCGATGTGCCCGCCATGCGGCGGGTGGTCGAGGCGGAAGGCGGCTGTGTCGTCTGGGGCGGGGCGGTCAGGCTGAGTCCGGTGGATGACATCTTCATCCGCGTCGAACGGGTTCTCGACGTTGATACGGAGGGGCAGCTCATCGCATCGGTGTTGTCCAAGAAGATCGCGGCAGGAGCGACCCATGTGGTGATGGATATTCCCGTCGGGCCGACCGCCAAGGTGCGATCGCAAGAGGCGGCCGACAAGCTGGCGACGCGACTGACGACCGTTGCGAGCCATTTCGGGCTAAGCGCACGATGCCTGCAGACGGACGGCGCGCAGCCCGTGGGCGTCGGCATCGGGCCGGCGCTGGAGGCGCATGACATCCTGGCCGTGCTGCAAAATCGGCCCGGGGCCCCCGGAGACCTGCGGGTCCGTGCGTGCCTCTTGGCAGGCGCGGCGCTCGAGCTGGCCGGCCAGGCCGCTGCGGGGCAGGGGGCGCGCGCCGCCGAGGCGGTGATCGCCGATGGTCGCGCCTGGGTGAAGTTTCAGCGGATATGCGAAGCCCAGGGCGGGATGCGGATTCCTCCGACTTCCGAGCGGCGCGCCGTGATCCGGGCGACGCGATCAGGACGTGTGATCCTGGTCAACAACCGCCAGATTTCGACCCTGGCCAAGCTGGCTGGCGCGCCTCAGCAGAAGGCCGCCGGCCTGGAGATGCACGTCCGGCTCGGCGCGGAGGTGGCGGCCGGCGATGCTCTGGCCACCGTCCACGCGGAAACCCGGGGTGAACTGGATTACGCCCTCGACTATGCGGCGTCGCACGCCGACCTGATCGAGATTGAAGCCTGAAGTTCCAGAGGCCTGGCCAGAGCCGAGCGGGCGGTGGCTGCTGCTGACAGGGCGCAGGGCTCCGGGCAGCTCTGACAGTTCGCCAGCATCCGCCGCCGCAGCGCGGCGCGGCCCCGGTGCACGCGCACGCCGACGTTGTTGGTGGTCAGTCGCATCTCGGCGGCGATCATCGCCAACGGGGTCTCTTCCAGTTCCGCCTTGCGCAGCAGGCTAGCGGTCTGCGGCGGGAGATCGGCGAGGGCCCGCTCGAGACAGTGCAGCGGGCGTTGGATGTCATCGTCCGGTCCGTCCGCCTCATCGTATCGGGGCTCGGCGTCCAGGGCGTCAGTCAACCGGGCCCGGGCAGCGTTGCGGCGGTAACGATCGAACAGGGCGTTGCGAAGCGCGATCCCGAGCCAGGCGTCCACCTTGCCCGGGTCGGTGAGCCGGCCAGCCGCCAGCGTCACCTTGAGTGCGAATTCCTGCAGGACGTCCTCGGCGTCGTCGGGCGAGCGCAGTCGTTTGACGAGGTAGCGCAAATGCGCAGGGCGATCGTCGCGCAGACGGCGCTCGACGAGCCGGCGAGTTTCAGCCGCCGGCGGCGCGGCGACGACCAGCCGGAGGGCTGAGGCCGGTGTCCCCGGACACGATGCGGCGAGGAGGCGCTGTGAGCTCATGATCGTTCCCCTGCGTGAAGTCAGCGAGGATCATTCGGTAGGCAACGCCAAGATTTGCGCTGAATCAAGTATTTAAAAAGATTCCCCTCCACCCCGCTTTTGTTGAGGGATGGAGCGCCGCGATGCGTATAGACATCTGCATCGCCAGATCTCGATCAGTCGCGGTCCAGCAATTGTGCGACAGAAAAGTAAAACGTCGCGCCGTCGGAAGCCCGCTACGAACGACGCCTCGGGACCAGGAGGTTCGCACCGATCTCTCCGATTGACTTCGAAGACGCGTCGTCTTCGGCGTCATTACCGCAGCCATCGTCGCGTTGGCGTAAGGAGCGAGAGGCTTCCGCGTCAATCGAATCATCTTGCCCGCCCGCGGCGGCGGCGGCGTCGTCGTCGCTCGGCGGCCGCCCCGCTTGTCGAGATTGACACCATGAGCAAGCCCGCCCCCCTGATCCTGGGGTTCGAGAGCGTCGATCGAACCTCGGTCGCCCAGGTGGGCGGCAAGAACGCTTCCCTTGGGGAGATGGTCCGCAATCTGGGTGGCCGGGGCGTGCGCGTGCCGCCCGGCTTTGCGACCACAGCCGAGGCCTATTGGCGCTTCCTCGACGCGAGCAGCCTGCGCCCCGTGATCGCGGCCGCCATCAGCGATTGGACCATGGGAAAGACGTCGCTTCCCGACACTGGCGCGCGGCTCCGCGCGGCCCTCCTGGCGGCGCCGTGGCCGGAAGAGAGCGCCGAGGCCATTCGCGCCGCCTACCGCGATCTTTGCGCTCGCATCGGCAGGCCTGATGCGGATGTCGCGGTCCGCTCCAGCGCCACCGCCGAGGACCTTCCCGACGCCAGCTTCGCCGGCCAGCAGGAGAGCTTCCTCAACATCCGCGGCGAGGCCGCGCTGCTGGAGGCGTGCCGACGGTGCTACGCCTCGCTCTTCACGGATCGCGCCATCAGCTATCGACAGACCAAGGGCTTCGACCATCTGAGGGTCGCCCTTTCAATCGGCGTTCAGCAGATGGTCCGCTCGGACCTGGCGGGGGCGGGGGTGATGTTTTCGATCGACACGGAGACTGGCTTCGACAAGGTCGTGCTGATCAACGGCGCCTGGGGCTTGGGCGAGAACGTCGTCCAGGGCGCCGTCGACCCCGACGAACACCAGGTCTTCAAGCCATTGCTCGACCAGCCCGGGACGGTTCCGATCCTGGAGAAGCGCCTCGGCGGCAAGGCGCAGAAGATGATCTATGCGCAAGACGGGGAGCATCCCACGCGCAATATCCCCACCACGCCTGCCGAGCGGTCCGCCTTCGTCCTCGCGGACACGGAAGTGCTCGCGCTGTCGCGCTGGGCTGTCGCCATCGAGGCCCACTACGGCTGCCCGATGGACATGGAGTGGGCGAAGGACGGCGAGAGCGGCGAGATCTTCATCGTCCAGGCGCGGCCCGAAACCGTGCAGTCCCGCCTCGGCTCTGGCGCGCTGCGCAGCTTCAGGATCAACTCCAGGGGCGCCCTGCTGGTGACCGGCCTCGCCATCGGAGACGCCGTGGTGGCCGGCCAGGTCTGCCGGATCGACAGCCCCCGCGACATCGACCGGTTCGTTGACGGGGCGATCCTGGTGACCACCGCCACCGACCCCGACTGGGTGCCGATCATGAAGCGGGCGGCGGCCATCGTGACGGACCACGGCGGCCGCACGTCCCACGCCGCCATCGTCAGCCGAGAACTCGGACTGCCCGCCATCGTCGGGACGGAGACGGCCACTCATGACCTCCAGGCGGGGCAGGAGGTCACCGTCTCCTGTGCTGAGGGCGACGAGGGCTTCGTCTACGAGGGCCGCGCGCAATTCGAGACGCGGGCACTCGACGCAAGCGCGGCGCCCGAGACCACGACCCAGATCATGCTCAACCTCGCCAACCCTGCTGCGGCCTTCCGCTGGTGGCGCTTGCCGGCTGATGGGGTAGGTCTCGCGCGCATGGAGTTCGTGGTGAGCAACCATGTGAAAATCCACCCGATGGCGCTCGTCCGCTTCGAGGCGGTCGAGGATCCGGAGGCGCGGGCCGCTATCGAGGCGCTGACGGCCGGCTATGTCGATAGGACGGAATATTTCGTGGAACGGCTCTCACGGGGCCTTTCCCGCATCGCCGCGGCCTTCCACCCGAAGCCGGTCATCATCCGCATGAGCGACTTCAAGACCAACGAATACGCCAATCTGATCGGCGGCGCCCGCTTCGAGCCGAAGGAGGAGAACCCCATGCTCGGGTTCCGCGGCGCCTCTCGTTATTACTCGCCGCGCTACCGCGAAGGCTTCGCCCTGGAATGCCGGGCGATCCGCCGCCTGCGCGAGGACCTGGGCCTGCGCAACGTCATCGTGATGATCCCGTTCTGCCGGACGGTCGAAGAGGCGCGTCGGGTTCTGGAGGTGATGGCCGAGAACGGTTTGGTCCGCGGAGAGGAAGGGCTCCAGGTCTATGTGATGTGCGAGATTCCTTCGAACGTGATCCTGGCCCGTCAGTTCGCCGAACTGTTCGACGGCTTCTCGATCGGCAGCAACGATCTCACCCAGCTGACGCTGGGCGTCGACCGTGACTCGGGTGAACTCGCGGCGCTCTTCAACGAGCAGGATCCGGCCGTCGAATGGATGATCGATCAGGTCATCGTCTCCGCGCATGATGCGGGCGTGAAGGTCGGGCTCTGTGGAGAAGCGCCCAGCAACCACCCCGAGTTCGCCCAGTTCCTCGTCCAGCGGGGCATTGACTCGATCTCGGTCAATCCAGACAGCTTCGTGGCCGTGAAAGAGGCCGTAGCGGCGGCTGAGGAGACTGCACACAGGACACCCCGCCGCATACCTTGACGACCGGCTGAGACGGCGGGCGGGTACGTCCATGGCCCAGCACGTTCGCCCCGGCTGATCCTCGGCTCGTCCGTCGCGCGAGACTGAGCCAGGGATCTGTCGATTCCCGGGGTCGAGGCATGGGACGCGGAGGGGCGCATCGCGGCTCGCGCCAGCGCCTTAGCGCCGCGACGGCGAGGCCGTCATCGACCTTCTGGCCTGGTCCGAGGGGCGAGCTTCAGGCTTCCATCAAGGGGGCGTCAATGGCGCACCCCTGTTCACCGCCGACTGGTTTTTCTTGCGACGCCAGTGGCGAGGCCGCTGGAAAACGGCGCCGGTCCCCGCATAGGGAAACCGGGAACCGACACGACCGGCGTAACGTTGATCCATCGGCGCGGGCGGGTCCTGCGGTTGATAACTCAGCGACATGAGTGAGCCGGACGGTATCACAGTCGACCAGGGCCTTGTCCTCGACACGCGCGCGTTCGACGCCGCCATGTTCGATCTGGACGGCGTCGTCACCCGGACCGCCACACTTCACGCGGCCACCTGGCGCAAGCTGTTCGACGCCTTTCTCCGGCGCCGGGCCGAAACGAAGGGAGAGGCGTTCCGGCCCTTCGACGTGGAGCGCGACTACCGCACCTATGTCGACGGCAAGCCGCGCCATGAAGGGATCCGCAGCTTTCTGGCGTCGCGCGGGGTAACCTTGCCGGAGGGCAAGCCGGATGATCGCGCCGACCGTGAAACGGTCTTCGGTCTCGGCGCACGCAAGAACCAGCTCTTCCGCCAGGCCCTGGGCCGATCCGGCGTCGAGGTGTTCGAAAGCTCCCTCGAACTCATCCGCAGGCTGCGCGAGGCAGGCCTGAAGACGGCGGCGGTCACATCCAGCAAGAACGCCGCGGCCGTGATCGAGGCGGCGGGACTCGCGGACCTGTTCGACGCATGTGTCGACGGTGTCGAAGCGGAGCGCCAGGGGCTGAACGGCAAGCCTGCGCCGGACACCTTCGTGTACGCCGCCCGGCTCCTCGGCGTCGACGCCAAGCGCGCCATCGGGGTGGAGGATGCGATCGCCGGCGTGGAGGCGATCCGGGCCGCGGGCTACGGCCTCGTCGTCGGCGTCGATCGAGCCGGGCAGGCCGCCGTCCTGCGCCAGCACGGCGCCACGCTCGTCGTGCGGGATCTGGGGGAGCTGCGGATCGTCCCGGCGGCGCCGGCCGCACCCATGGGCCTGCCGGCGGCCCCCAGCGCCGCGGCCGGGTGGTTGCTCGTGGAGGAAGGCTTCACGCTCACGCGGGAGCACGAACTGGAATCCATCTTCGCGATCGGAAACGGCCATCTCGGTTCCAGGGGGTCGCTGGCGGAAGGAAGCGGGATGTCCTCGCCCGCCACTTTCGTAGCCGGAGCCTTCTATGCGCAGCCGGGACCGACGCCCGGCCTTGCCATCCTGTCGGATTGGGCGAAGCTCTCCATGACCATCGAGGGCCGGCCTCTCCGACTGGATACGGGCAGGACCCTCAGGCACCGCCGGATGCTCGACATGCGGCAGGGGATTCTCTGGCGCGAGTGGCGACACGAGGACGCCGCCGGTCGGATCACCCGAATGCGGGGGCTGCGTCTTGCCTCCCAGGCCGACCGGCGCCTCCTGATCCAGTCGGTTGCGGTGGCGCCGGAGAACTACAGCGCGACCGCAAGCCTGGAAGTTCCTCTCGATGAGATGGCGACGCGCCGACTTGGCGACGGCGGCGTCATTGCGCTCGCCGCCGCAAGCGCGATCGGCGAGATCGGCGACCGCAGCGCCGCGTCTGGGCGCGCGCCCAGGCCGCCGATGGTGTTGGAGCTCGAACTCGGGAAGATCTACCGGCTCGACAGGGTGGTCGCCGTCTGCACCTCAAGGGACCAGGATCAGCCGGAGGCCGCCGCACGCAGCCGCGCCGGCCGCGCGATCAACACAGGCTTGTCGGCCCTGATCACCGCCCACCGGGAGGCCTGGAGGGTCAGGTGGGAGGCGAGCGACATAGCCATCGACGGTGACCCGGCCGCGCAGCGCGCGCTGCGCTTCGCGGTCTATCACCTGCTCAGCGCCGTGGACCCCGACGATGACCGCGTCTCGATCGGCGCCCGGGCGCTCACCGGCGCCGCCTACGGCGGCCATGTGTTCTGGGACACCGAGATCTTCATGCTGCCGTTCTACGTGCTGACATGGCCGGAAGCGGCCAGGGCCCTTCTGACCTACCGCCATCGGACGCTTCCGGCGGCTCGGGACAAGGCCGCGCAGCATGGGGAGCGCGGCGCCTTCTATGCCTGGGAATCCGCCGACACCGGTCAGGACGTGACGCCGCCCTTCGTTGTCGCGCCGAACGGGGAGGTCATCCCGATCCTGCTCGCCGACCAGGAGCAGCACATCAGCGCCGACGTCGCTTACGGCGTCTGGACCTACTGGCGCGCGACCAGGGACGAAGGTTTTCTGCTCGACGTCGGCGCTGAAATCCTCCTCGAGACCGCCCGCTTCTGGGCCGGCCGCGCGAAGCTTGAAAGCGATGGCCTACGTCACATCCGCGGCGTGGTGGGCCCGGACGAGTATCATGAGACGGTCGACGACGACGCCTACACCAACGTCATGGCGCAGTGGAATCTGGAGACCGGGAACGCCGTGGCGCGGCTTCTGGTCGAGCGCTGGCCAGAGCGGTGGCGGGTGCTCTCGGAATCGCTGGCGATGGATGCGGCCGAGCCCCTTGCCTGGAGTGCGGCGGCGCGGGAGCTCTACACGGGGTTCGACGTGCGCACCGGCCTCTTTGAGCAGTTCCAGGGCTACTTCGGACTGGAGGAGATCGATCTGGCCGCCTTTGAGCCGCGCAACGCGCCGATCGACGTGCTGCTCGGTCGCGAGCGGATCCGCCAATCGAAGGCGATCAAGCAGCCTGATGTCGTGATGCTGCTGCATCTGCTGTGGGACCGTTTCCCGCCGGAGGTCCGGGAGGCCAACTTCCGTTATTACGAGCCGCGGTGCGCGCACGGCAGCTCCCTCAGTCCGGCGATCCATGCGGCGGTCGCGGCGCGGCTCGGGGACGTGAGGCTCGCGGAGCGCTACTTTCGACAGGCGAGCGATATCGACCTGGGGGACAACATGGGCAATGCCGCGGCCGGAGTGCATGCGGCGGCCCTCGGGGGCCTCTGGCAGGCTGCGGTGTTCGGCTTCGCCGGCCTGCGGTTCACCGAGGAAGGGCCCGAGCATCAGCCGAACCTGCCGCCGCAATGGCGAGGAGTGTCGTTGCGTTTCAAGTGGCGCGGCAAGGATCACGAGCTCAAGCTGCCGGACGACAGCGCGCGCATTGGAGCCGCGCCAGGAGTTGCGCCGTGAGCGATCAGCCCGTGATCCTCGTTCCATTGGACGGGATGGCCGACGCCCTCCCGGCGCTATCCGTGGCCAAGGTGTTCTCGGGTCTTGAGCACGCGGCCGTCCGCATCCTGCATGTCGCCGAGCAGGCGTCTGCTGCGGAGGAGCTGGCGCCTCGGCTCGGGCTTGCCGCCGAGGACCTGCGCGGCGCCAGTCTCGAGACTCGCAGCGGCGAACCCGCCGCCGCGATCCTCGCTGCGGCTGGCGATCTTCACGCCCGTCTTATCGTGCTTTGCACCCACACCGCGCCGGGCAGCCCGGCCGGGAAGGTAGGCGGGACTGCTCTTTCCGTGCTGCGCGGGGCATCCTGCCCGGTGATCCTGGTCAACCCCGCGCAACCGCTGCAGGACTGGCGGCTGAGAAAGGTTCTGCTCCCGCACGAGGGGACCTCGGCCGCCAGCGATGCGGTGAAACCCGGCGTAGAGCTCGCGCGCCGCGCGGACGCCGACCTCCTGGTGCTCATGGTCGCCGCGCCAGGCCCCGCCAGTCCCCAGGCGCGGGGCTCGCTGACGTCGCCCTTCTACCTGGATCAGCCCCAGCACGAGTGGCCGGCGTGGGCGGGCGAATTCATGGAGCGGCTCGCCTGCATCTGCCCGCTCTCCGACCTGCGCGTCCGGCTGCTGCTCGCTCGCGGCTCTCCGGCGTCAGAAATCCTGCGAGTGGCGCGTGAAGAATCCGTCGACCTCATCATCCTGACCTGGAAGGGGATTTGGGCGCCCGAGCGCGCCGAGACCCTCAAGGCCGTCGTGCGTGAAGCGGCATGTCCCGCGATGGTCGTGCGCGTCCGAGCGGGCGGCGGGTCAAACAGCCCCCGGAACTCTGGGGCGGCCGGCGCGCCACGCGCCGCGCCGGCGGCGCAATAGGAGCAGGCAGGATGGATGTGGCGGTATTCGAAGCGGCGGAGTGGGAACACCAGGCCTGCCTGCGGCTGGAGCCGGGGCACCGGGTGCGCTGCACCGCGGGGCGCCTGACGCCGCAGACCGCGCCGGACTATGTTGAAGCCGAGGTGGTGAGCCCCTTCGTCGGCTCGGAGGTCTCGGCGGCGGTGATCGCGGCGCTGCCCCGGTTGCGGCTGGTCGCCACGCGCTCCACCGGTTTCGACCATATCGATCTTGAGGCCTGCCGCGCGCGCGGGGTGGCGGTCTGCAATGTGCCGGACTATGGCGACCCGACGGTGGCCGAGCACGCCTTCGCCCTGCTGCTCGCGGTCTCGCGGCATGTCGTCGAGGCCGCCGACAGGACGCGTCGGGGGGATTTCCATGTCGAGGGGCTGCGGGGGTTCGACCTCGAGGGCCGCACCCTGGGCGTGGTGGGGGCCGGACGCATCGGCCGGCGGGTGATCCGCATCGCCCGCGGCTTCGGCATGACGGCGCTGGCGGCCGACCCGCACCCTGATCCCGCCGCGGCCGCCGAGCTGGACTTCGACTATGTGCCCCTGGACGACCTGTTGCGCCGGGCCGACGTGGTGAGCCTGCACGCGCCGGGCGGGCCGCAGACCCGCGACCTGATCTCGGACGCCCAGTTCGCGGTGATGAAGCCGGGCTGCGTGCTGATCAACACGGCGCGCGGCGGGGTGGTGAACGCCGCGGCCCTGGTGCGCGCCCTGAGCAGCGGACGTCTGGCCGGGGCGGGGCTGGACGTCCTCTCCGAGGAGCCGCTCCTGCGCGAAGAGGCGGAGATCTTCCGCATGGACACGCCGCTGCCGGCCGAACGCCTGCGCGCCCTGGTGGCCGCCAACACGCTCCTGCGCCTGCCCAATGTCGTGGTCACGCCTCACATCGCCTATGACACGGCCGAGGCCCTGGGGCGGATCGTCGGCACGACGCTCGACAACATCGAAGCCTTCGCCCGGGGCGAGCCCCGGAACCTGGTGGTCCCGTCCGGGGCGGCGGGGGATGTCGCGGAGACCCGTCCATGACCCGCCACAGGCAGGCCTCCGTCCAGGTCGCCGCGACCCCGGATCGACTGTTCGCCCATCTCGACGACCAGACCCGCCTGGCCGCGCACATGGCCCGCCCGTCGATGATGATGGGCGGGGGGCGGATGACCTATGACTTCGACGCGGGCCGGGGGCAGGTGGTCGGCTCGCACATCCGGATGGGCGGCCGGGCGTTCGGTCTCGGGCTCTTCGTCGACGAGGTGGTGACCGAGCGCGCGCCGCCGCGGCGCAAGGTCTGGCGCACCGTGGGCCGGCCGCGGCTGATCATCATCGGCGACTACGAGATGGGCTCCGAGACCACGCCGATCCGTGGCGGGGCCGGCTTGCGGGTCTGGATCGACTACGACCCTGCGCCCCGCGGCCCCGGGCGCCTCGTCCCGGGGCTGGCGGACGCCTACGCCCGTTGGTCGTGGAACGCATGGCGGGTGACGCCCGCCGCGCCTTCGGCCCGGTGTCCGCGAGCGCCGGCTAGAGCCGGACGCCCCTGAGCCTGAGCGCATTGGTCACCACGCTGACGCTGGACAGGGCCATGGCGCCGGCGGCGATGGCGGGCGACAGCAGCCATCCGAACACCGGATAGAGCAGCCCGGCCGCGATCGGCACGCCCGCCACGTTGTAGGCGAAGGCGAAGAACAGGTTCTGGCGGATATTGCTCATCACCGCGTGCGACAGCCGCCGCGCCTTGACCAGCCCCTGCAGGTCGCCCTTCAGCAGGGTGACCCCGGCGCTTTCGATGGCGACGTCGGATCCGGCGCCCATGGCGACGCCTACCTCGGCGGCGGCCAGGGCAGGGGCGTCGTTCACCCCGTCTCCGGCCATCGCGACCTTGCGCCCCTCGGCCCGCAGCCGCTGGACGACAGCGGCCTTGTCCTGCGGCAGCACCTCGGCCTCGACCTCGGTGATCCCGAGCTGGCGGGCGACGGCCAGCGCCGTGGTGCGGTTGTCGCCGGTCATCATCACCAGCCGCACGCCTTCGGCCTGCAGGGCCTGAACGGCCCGAAGCGTGGTGGCCTTGATCGGATCGGCGATGGCGAAGACGCCGGCCAGGGCGCCGTCGACCGCCGCGAAGATAGCCGTGGCGCCGTCGGCGCGAAGGCTCTCGGCTTCCGCGTCCAGGGTGGAGGTGTCGACGCCCTGCTCGGCCATGAACTTGCCCGAGCCCAGGCTCACGCGGCGGCCGTCGATCCGGCCCAGGACCCCCTTGCCGACCGGAGAATCGAAGTCCATCGGCTCGACGAGGGCGAGCTTGCGTTCGGTCGCGGCGCGCAGGATGGCGTCGGCCAGGGGATGCTCGCTGCCGCGCTCCAGGCTGGCGGCCAGCCGTAGCAGTTCGGCCTCCTTGAAGCCGGCCGCCGGGTGTATGGCGATCACGGCCGGACGGCCCTCGGTCAGGGTGCCGGTCTTGTCGATGACGATGGTGTCGATCTTCTCGAAACGCTCCAGCGCCTCGGCGTTCTTGATCAGCACCCCGGCCTGGGCGCCGCGGCCCACGCCGACCATGATCGACAGCGGCGTGGCGAGGCCCAGCGCGCAGGGGCAGGCGATGATCAGCACCGATACCGCCGCGACCAGGGCGAAGGCGAAGCGCGGCTCCGGTCCGACGCTCGCCCAGACCGCAAACGCGATCGCCGCCACCAGGATCACCGCGGGCACGAACCAGCCGGAGACCAGGTCGGCCATGCGCTGGATGGGGGCCCGGCTCCGCTGGGCCTGGGCGACCATCTGCACGATCTGGGAGAGCAGGGTGTCGGCGCCGACCTTCTCGGCCCGCATGACGAAGGAGCCGGTCTTGTTGATGGCGCCCCCGATCACCTTGTCGCCGGGCTCCTTGGTCACCGGCATGGACTCGCCTGTGACCATGGACTCGTCGATCGCCACCCGGCCCTCGACGAGTTCGCCGTCGACCGGGACCTTCTCGCCGGGGCGGACGCGCAGGTTGTCGCCCACCAGGATCTGGTCGAGCCCGACCTCCTCGTCGGTCCGGTCGGCGCGGACCCGACGCGCGGTCTTGGGCGCAAGGTCCAGCAGGGCCCTGATGGCCCCGGACGTCTGCTCACGCGCGCGCAGTTCCAGGACCTGGCCCAGCAGCACCAGCACAGTGATGACGGCCGCGGCCTCGAAATAGATCGGCACGCTGCCGTCGGCGCGGCGGAAGGCGGGCGGGAACAGATGGGGCGCGACGGTCGCCACGACGCTGTAGATCCAGGCCACGCCGACGCCCATGGCGATCAGGGTGAACATGTTCAGATGGCGGGTGACCAGCGACCTGGCGCCGCGTTCGAAGAAGGGCCAGCCGGACCAGAGCACGACCGGGGTGGCGAGCGCGAACTGGATCCAGGCCGAGGTCTGGCCGCTCATGCTCATCATCAGCCCGGTGAGGTGGCCGCCCATCTCCAGGGCCAACACCGGAACGGACAGCGCCAGCCCGATCCAGAACCGGCGCGTGAAGTCCGTGAGCTCCGGGTTCGGGGCGCTGGCGGCGGTGACCAGTTCGGGTTCGAGCGCCATGCCGCAGATCGGGCAGGAGCCCGGCCCGACCTGGCGGATCTCCGGGTGCATGGGGCAGGTGTAGACGGTCCCGGCCGGCGCTACGGGCGCCTCGGTCTTGCCGCCGTCGAGATAGCGGGCCGGCTCGGCGACGAACTTGGTCCGGCAGCCGGCCGAGCAGAAGAAGAAGGGCTTGCCGTCGAACTCGGCGCGGTGCGCGGTCGTCTCCGGATCCACGGTCATGCCGCAGACCGGGTCGAGGACCTTGCCGGCGGGAGGGGGCTCGCCATGGCCCGCGTGAGAAGCGTGGGCGTGGTGGTGATCGGGGTGGGAAGGGGCGTTCGACATGGCCGGAGAACTCCACAGCGTGTGGTAATCTGATATACCCCTCGCGGTATATTTTCCAATACCCCGAGGGGGTATGCTCGCGCGGGCAAGGGAGGACGCTCTTGGACCATAACGACAAGCCGAAGCTGCTCAACCGCCTCAGCCGCATCGAAGGGCAGGTGCGGGGCATCGCCCGCATGGTCGACGAGGACCGCTACTGCATCGACGTCCTCACCCAGCTGCAGGCCGTACGCGCGGCGCTTCGGCGGGTGGAAACCGAAATCCTCAAGGACCACCTGGATCACTGTGTGACCGGCGCGCTGGTGGATGGGAACGAGGCGGAGCGGCGGGCCAAGGCCGCCGAACTCATGGCTGTGCTGGATCGGGCCCTGACCTAGCCGCGGAAAGACGTCGGGCCGGACCTTGCCGTGTCGTGCGTAATGTCCGCGGGCGCGCGGGTCATTGCTGGTGCGACCTTCTCCATCTGGAGATCCGGATATTCGCTCCTCTATTCTCATCGCCCTGGCCGCTGCGCCGGCTCGGAGCTTATGAGTCCCCGACCTGGTCCGGCGGACCCAACCGGTCGAGAGCGCCGATGCCGAGGCTGGAGTCGGTCCTGGCGATCGACACGGCCGGCGCGGCGATCCGGCCGGAGAGGGCCCGGATGGCGTCGATGGTCTCGGGAATGACGATGGCCTGGTTGTCGACCATGTAGGCGTAGAAGAGCTCGTCGCCCTGGACGCGGAGCATGTCGGTCCAGAGCGCCACTTCATAGAGATTGTCATGCGGGCGGCCGAGGTCGGCCATCAGTTCCTTGACGCTGTTGAGCGCCGTCAAGCCGTCATCCATCCGGATCGCCGCGATGCGCGAGGAGGCGAGGAAGGCCGCGACCACCTCCGCCTTGTCCGCCGCACGGGTCATCTGCACCGACCAGTAATGCAGATGAGCGATCGTCTCGGGGACCTTGACCGCCATGGTCACGACATCCAGGTCGGGATCGACGCTCTGCGCATCGGGGCCCTGGTGGCTCGGAATCTGGGGCTCGGGCGCCAGCGTGTTCATGATGCCGCCCCGGTCGCTCTCCCAGGGATCGGTGGCCCGCCGCAGCAGCGTCCCCCGCGCCCGGCGCAGCAATCCCGCCTGTTTGAGCGCGGTGAGAGTGCGCACGATCGACGTGGTGTTGCACGAGACAACCCTGGTCGCCGGCCGTCCGAGCGCGCCTGCGTAGCTCGACTCGGCCACGAAGGAGTGACCGGCGACTTCGTGCTTCTCGCCGCCCTGGACGATGAAGGGCTTGTCCTTGCGCCGGTAGACCTCCGCGTTGGCGGCGCCGATCCCCTTGGGCGTGCAGTCCACCATGACATCGACCGACGCGATCAGGTCGTCCAGATCGCCCGCCACAGGGAGACCGGCCCGTTGCATCGCCAGGGCGGCCCCGGGGGCGGCGCCGTAGAGGGAGAAACCCATCCGGGCCGCAAGACGCAGGCGCCAGTCGGCGCTGACGTCGGCGACGCCCACGAGGATCATGTCGTCCTGCTGTCTGACGGCGGCGGCCACGCGCTTGCCGATCACGCCGTATCCATTGACCCCGACGCGGATAATATCCGAGTGAACCATGATCGCTGTCCTCGTCCGTTGGGCATGGGCTCTGGCCAGCCCATCGGCGCAGGAGGACGGCGACCCCTCGCTGCGCGCGTGTGTTCTCCTTAAGAAGACGCAGCCCCCGCCGCGGGATTACAGGCGAGGCGGCGACCTTATCGCACGCCGCCGGACCGCTTGCGTATCCCGGAGCGGCGGAGGACCCCTCGTCTGCATAGGCGAACGACAGGCCTGCGGCGCCGGGCGGACCATGCCGCAGGGGGCGACGCTACGCCTGCGTTACGGCTGACCGCGACGGCGGCTGGACGTCCATGCCGGCGCCCAGCCGCAGACGCTTGAGCATCAGGGCGTTGACCGCCACCAGCACCGAACTGCCGGACATCGACAGGGCGGCGATCTCGGGGCTGAGGGTGAAGGGATAGAGGACTCCCGCGGCCAGGGGAAAGGCGATGAGATTGTAGCCGACCGCCCACCACAGGTTCTGATGCATCTTGCGCAGGGTGGCGCGCGACAGCTCGATGGCCTTGACCACGTCGGCGGGGTCGCTGCGCATCAGCACCACGTCGGCGCTCTCTATGGCGACGTCGGTGCCGGCGCCGATGGCGAAGCCGACGTCGGCCTGGGTCAGGGCCGGGGCGTCGTTGACCCCGTCGCCAACCATGCCGACCCTGTGGCCCGCGGCCTGGAGTTCCTTCACCTTGAGCGCCTTGTCGCCGGGCAGGACCTCCGCCAGCACGATGTCGATCCCCAGTTCACCGGCGATACGCCGTGCGGTGCCGAGGTTGTCGCCGGTCATCATGGCCACCTTGACGCCCAGGGCCTGCAGTCGCCGGATGGTCGCCGCCGCGGTGGGGCGGACGGCGTCGGCCACGGCGATCAGACCGATGACCCGCCCGTCGCGGGCGATATGGACTACGGTGCGGCCGGCGCCCTGCAGCCGTTCGGATTCCGTCGCCAGCTCCCCGAGCTCGACGCCGTTGTCGGCCATGAGCATGCGGTTGCCGGAGAGGACGGTCCGCCCGGCCACGGTCGCCCGAAGTCCCTTGCCCCCGAAGGATTCGAAGCCGGCAGCGGCCAGTTCGGGGAGGTCCTTCGTCCGCTCCAGCACGGCCTTGGCGATGTGGTGTTCGGATCCTCGCTCCAGGGCCGCGGCCGTGGTCAGCAGGTCGGTCTCGTCCACTCCGGCGGCGGGGGTGACCTGGACCACTTTCGGCGCGCCCAGGGTCAGGGTGCCGGTCTTGTCGAAGACGATGACGTCCAGCTTGACGGCATGCTCGAGAGCGGCGGCGTTCTTGATCAGCACGCCGTGGCGCGCCCCCAGCCCCGTGCCCACCATGATCGCCATGGGCGTGGCCAGGCCAAGAGCGTCGGGGCAGGCGATGACGAAGACGGTGATGGTCAGGGTCAGGGCGAACAGCAGGGTCTGGCCCAGGGCCCAGAACCAGACGCCGAAGGTGAGCAGGCCGATGACGACAGCGGCCAGCACAAGCCACTGGGAGGCGCGGTCCGCGAGCAACTGGGCCGGGGCCTTGGAGTTCTGCGCCTCCTGCACCAGCTTGACAATCTGCGCCAGGGCGGTGTCGGCGCCTACCCGCGTCGCCCGATAACGGAAGGCGCCGGTCTTGTTGATCGCGCCGCCGGTCACGGAATCCCCGGCGCCCTTGGTCACGGGCAGGGATTCTCCGGTCAGCATGGATTCGTCGACCTCGGAGCCGCCGTCCTCGATCACGCCGTCCACGGGGATGCGGCCGCCCGGCCGGACGACCACCCGGTCGCCCACCAGCACGGCGGAGGTCGCGACCTCGACCTCGACGCCGTCGCGCAGCACCCGGGCGGTGGGCGGCGCCAGGTCCATCAGCCTGCGGATGGCGTCCGAGGCGCCGGCCCGCGCCCGCATCTCCAGCCAGTGGCCCATCAGGATGAAGACCAGCAGCAGGGCCGAGGCTTCGTAGAAGTCGGGCGCGTCGTAGAAGAAGGTGGCGCCGACGCTGAACAGGTAGCCGGTGCCGACGCTGAGCAGGACCAGCACCGCCATGTTGAGCACACCGCGTCGCAGGGCCCGGACGGCGGCGATGTAGAAGGGCCAGCCCGGATAGAGGATGGCGGCGCTGGCCAGGACGAACAGCAGGGGCTTCAGCGGCAGGCCGAACGGCGGCTCCACTCGCATGAAGTCCATGCCCATCGGGGCGAGCAGGAAGATCGGGAGGGTGAAGGCGACGGCGAAGAGGAAGCGGTTGCGCATGTCCCGGGCCATGGCCTGCATGTCCATGCCGGGGCCGTGCCCCATCTCGGCCATGTCGTCGGCGCCGGCTTGGGCAGGATGAGCAGAGGGCGCGTGGCCCTCATGGGCGGCCGCCGGAGCTGCGGGATGCTGGAGGTGCGACCGGGCGTCCACGACCTCCTCATGCGGGACGCAGATGTGACGCGGCACGACCTCGCCGCGGCAGTGGAAGCCGCAATCCCGCACCGCCTGTTCCAGTTCGACCTGGCTGACCAGGGCTTCGTCATATCGGATCGTCGCGGTCGCCGAGCCGAAGTTGGCGGCGGCTTCCAGCACGCCCTTCAGGCCCCGCAGGTGCTTCTCGATCACCAGTGAATCCAGCGGCGTGCTGAAACCGGAAACATCGACGGTAGTAGTATGCATGAAGGAAATTCCAGTCGAAAGCAGTTCAGTCTTGAGGTCGGTGGGATTCCGCGCCCTACAGGGGGCGTAGGCGGGGAACGAACGCGGGCGTAGCCTGCCGGTAAGCGCTCCAGGCCGGGCCGAAGCGGGCGGCGGTCTCTCGCTCCACCGCCATGGCGAGGCGCCAGTACAGGATGACCAGCGCCGGGAACATCGCCAGGGTGAGCAGCGTCGGCCATTGAAGCAAAAAGCCGATCATGATCAGCACGAAACCGGCATACTGCGGCTGGCGGATTGACCGGTAGGGACCGGTCGTCGCCAGCCGGCCTTCTCGTTGCGCGCTATAGAGCACCGGCCATGCCGCGGAGAGGAGCCAGAACCCGCCGCCAACGAGAACCAAGCTGAGAATATGGAAGGGCCCGAAGTGCGGGTGCGCTCGCCAGCCGAACATCATCTCAAGCAGGTGTCCGGCGTCATGGGACCACCAGTCCACGCCGGGAAAGCGGCTCTGTAACCAACCGGCCAACAGAAAGATCGTCAGCGGGAAACCGTACATCTCGGTGAAGAAGGCGATCAGGAAGGCGCTGAAGGCGCCGAAGGCGCGCCAGTCCCTCGCCGTCTTCGGCTTGAAGAAGGTGAAGGCGAAAAAGATGAACAGGATGGAGTTGAGGGCCACCAGCGACCAGAGCCCGTACGTTTGCGGTTCCGCCATGATCAGGCCTCCGGAGCTGGGGGACGGGCGCGGTCGCCCGGGTGGTCGGGGCCGTGCCCCCCGCCATGGCCGCCATGCATGGTCATGTGCAGCAGGGGACAGAGCAGCAACAGCAGGAACGGCGCCCAGCCGAGCAGGTGAACCCGGTGCTCGCCGATCAGCAGATAGGCCAGCCCCGCCGCGAAGGCGCCCAGGGTCAGAAGCCTGAAGACCCGGCCGGCGGCCGGGGATTTGGAGGTCATGCGAGGCGCCTTCCGTGCTGAACACCATCCCGTCGTCTGACGCCCCACCCGGCCAAACATTACGGACGCGTGGCGTCGACGATCGTAAGAGCCGCCCGTCGTCAGCGTCAGACGTGGACAGCTGGGTCGCGGTCAGGTGGGGAGTGCAGTCGGGCATGCCGTTCATTCTTGCTCTCAACAGCGGGTCCTCGACCTGCAAGTTCGGCGTTTTCGATCAGGGGCCGGGCGGACTGGCGCCCTGTCTGCGCGGCCGGATCGAAATGCACGGCGAGGCGCCCCGACTGCTGAGTTATGACCCGGCCGGGGCGGTTCTTTCAGACGAGCCCTGGCCTCGGACTTCGGCGCCGGACCTCCTCGGGTGGCTTGAGATGCGCCTGCCCGGACCGATCGCCGCCGTGGGCCATCGGGTGGTTCATGGCGGGCCGCGTTTCTGCGCGGCGACGCTTGTCACGGAGGCGGTCCTCGCGGCCGTGGCGGCGCTCGCGCCGCTCGCCCCCCTGCACCAGTCCCAGTCGCTGGCGGGGGCGTCCGCCCTTCGCGCCGCGCGGCCGGGGCTGCCGCAGGTCCTGTGCTTCGACACCGCCTTCCACGCGGGCCATGATCCCGTGGTTGACCGTTTCGCTCTGCCGAGGGTCTGGGAGGCGCGGGGTCTTCGCCGCTACGGGTTTCACGGCCTGTCCTATGAGTATCTCGCCGGACGTCTGGCGGCGCTCGACCCTCCCACGGCCGCCGGCCGTGTGGTCGCGGCCCACCTCGGCGGGGGAGCCAGTCTGTGCGCCCTCCGCGACGGGCGCAGCATTGACACCACCATGGGCGCCACGCCGCTCGACGGTCTGGTCATGGCCACGCGCTGCGGCAGTCTGGACGCGGGCGCGGTGCTCTATCTGTTGCGCGAGGGGGGACTGGACGCCGACGGCCTGACCGATCTGCTCTATCGCCAGTCGGGACTGCTCGGCGTCTCTGGCCTCAGCGGCGACATGCGCGACCTGCTCGAGAGCCGCGAACCGGCGGCGCGCGAGGCTCTGGATCTTTACGTCCATCGCGCCGCGCGCGAGATGGCGGCGCTGGCGGCCAGCCTCGGAGGGCTGGACGGCCTGGTCTTCACGGCGGGTGTCGGCGAGAACGCGCCGCGGATCCGAGCCGAGATCTGCGCGCGCCTCGGCTGGCTCGGGGTCAGGCTCGACGCCGCCGCGAACGAGCGCGGCGCCGGCCGTCTGAATGCGGCCGACAGCGCCGTGGCGGTCTGGATGATACCGACAGACGAGGAGGTTGTGATCGCGCGCCAGACGGCGGCGCTGCTTGATCTGGCGGAATGAAGCGCCGGGGGCAGGGGGCGCGGACGGCGTTCACCGGCCGCTGCGACGGGGACCGGTGGGCTCTTGTAAGGAGGCCGGCGATGACCCGACCAGGGCCGCGGGAGGCGGCCGGCGGCGCCTGCGTCGCCGGGGACTGCGACCCGGAAGCGCTGCGTCCACCGAAACCCCGGGAGAATCCCGTGACGTCGCTAGGTGATCCATCGCAGGCGCCGGAAGACGGTGCGGCGCGGGTCTGGAACGAGCTTCCGTAGCGACCGGGATCGGCGTCTTGCTCAGCCTCGGTTTGCGCCGGATCCCTGACCAGCGCCGCTGCACCGGTCAGGGCGTACTTCGCCTGGTGAACTGAACCAAGGATGCCGACGTTCGTTCAGATCAGGGTCAAGCACGGCCGCAGCCGTCATGTCGCGGACATCCCGTTGGCAGATGGCTTGATCCAGAGGATTCACGTCCATGACCAACTTCGCCCAACGGCCCGTCAGGCGGACGGCCATCGCCCTGTCAACACTTTCCCTGCTCGCCGCCGCCGGGTGCGCCAGCGCGCCTGCCTCAGGTACGGCGCCCCCGGATCGACCTATGGGCGGCATGCAGGCGCCGCATGCGGCCCAGGGCTCCGGCATGATGGGCGGCATGCAGATGCCGCCGGGAATGAACATGGCTCGGACACCCTTTTCTGAGGCCGAGATGAGCATGCACCGCGCCATGATGATGGCGACCGATGTGAACACCCAGCGGACCTGGGCGAGGAAGATGATCGCCCACCATAGAGGGGCTGTCGCTATGGCGCAGGCTCTGCTTGGAAGTGATGCGACAGACGTTGAGGTCCGTCGCATGGCTCAGGCGGTCATCGACGCGCAGACGAGAGAAATCGCAGAGCTCGAATCCTGGCTTGAGCGTCATCCCGGCTGATTGTAACGAGGGCGGCACGGCGGGGCCTGATCATGCTCTGTCCGTCGCCGTCCGTGCTCCCTGCCAGGCTGGAGGATTTGGGTTGGAACTTGAGCAGAGGCAGCTGATCCTCTCCATTCTCGGCCGCGCCGACACCCTGACCGTGGCGACGGTGCGTGAAGACGGTTGGCCGCATGCAACGGTTGTGAGTTTCGTCAACGATGAGCTCGACATCTATTTCGGGACGGCGCCCCACTCGCAGAAGATTGGAAACATCGCCCGTGACTCCCGGGTGTCCGCGACCGTCACGCCCGATCACGAGACTTCTAAAGACATCCAGGCGATCTCGCTCGCGGCAAGGGCGGAGCGTGTTACGGACCCCGGGGAGCTGTTGAGAGTGGCTGATCTGGTCTTAAGGAAATTTCCGAGACCAGGGCGTCCTGCGCCGGCGGCGGTGCTGGAGGGGGTGGTGGTGGTTCGCCTGCGCCCGACCATCGTCTCGGTCCTGGACTACAGCAGAACCTTCGGTCAGACGGAACTGATCGACCTGCGTGACGATCAGGCGCCACGCAGTCGCCAGGACAACCCGCCTTCATCCTCATAGGCATGGGATCATACTGTCGTCCGTCGCCCAGAGATGGGATCTGCCGTGGCCCGGATCGAGTGGCCCGGGCTGGCGCGGTGGCTCCGTCGCGTCTTCAGGGCGATTGGGCCCCTATGAGCACGACTGGCCTGATGCCGATCCATGGCGCGATCAGAACGCTTCGGGCCACACGGCCGGGAGCGTTCTGATCGGCGCCGTCACGGGGCTGGTGTCGTTCGGCGTGACGGCCGCCACACCAACCTCCGTGAGGCCTATTGACCGGGATTTCTGATCCCGCGCCCGCCGGGCCTAGACGACAAAAACCGGTGCAAAGCCCCCGCCCGGAGTTCGGAAGTTTGTCGTCTGGCCCTGATAGACTCGGGCGGCCGCCAGTAGCGGGTCGCCGTCGTAGACATAGAGACGGACATCGAGCTTCAGCGAACGGATCTCGCCGTCGACCCTGATCCGACGTTCGCTGGGCTTCGCGAATTCCTGGGCGATATAGCCGCCGAGCTGAATTTCCGCCCATACGCGCCGGGTGATCTTGTCGCCGCGGTAGACGGCCTTGCCACCATGGCCGCCGGCCGGCTTGAAGAAATATCGGTTGCGCGTCGTCCACAGCCTCTCTGCGTTCTCGGCAGTCACCAGGGTGGTTTTCGGGATCGCCGAAAGACCTCTCTGATGATCCGGAGCAAGTCCCCAACCGGCGACCATGTCCGGGTCTGACAGCAGGCTCAGGTTCCGCTTGTCGGCGAACAGAGCGTGGTTGCGCGGACTGGGCGTCAGAACGACGGCTCCGTTCTGATAGGCGTCACGCAGGGCTTCGTGCCCGTCAGCACCGAGGGAGAAGTCGACGAGGCGATTGTAGACGAGATCCACAATCTCGCCTTCATGCTCCAGTCGCCCCTGGGAGAAATGGAGTTCGGAGGGATCGGCGACCCACGCCGTAACGCCGCGCTGTTCGAAAAACCGCTGCGCCAACAGGAACTCCGGGAACAGATACTGATCCTTCGGGCGGTCATCGACGATGGCGATTGTCCGCGGTTGACCCGAGCGACCCTGCAACGCCCATTCGTTCAGGAACATCCGCCAGACGAGGGCTTCGAAGTCTCCCATCACCCGCGCGCGCATGGCGTCCTGGGCCTCGCGACAGCATTCGCCCTGGGCGTGAGCAAGAAACGCATTCAGGAATGCTCCTCCGGCGTTGGTATTCACCTCGATGAGTTTTGGACCGCCGTCGCCCAGATGAAAATCATAGCCCATGAAGACCCCGCGCGGGCCGAAGTCCCGGCGAGCGATGGCCGGGCCCCAACCCAGTACCGCCTCCTGATAGGCCGGGGTCCTGGCCGCAGCCTCGATGGCGGCCACGACGACCAGCATGGCCTCGATGTCCTGGGCGGACAGGAACACAGGCCCGCCGGAGAACAGGTTCGGTCGATCCGCAAGCAGCGCCGAGACAAGGTCCGGCTCCCCGGCCTGCTGACGGATCGCCGAGCTCAGACGGGTCCGGTCCAGCGTGATGCAGAAACAATCCCTGTTAAGCACCGCGTCGAAGGAGCCGTCACGGGTATCGTCGGTTGTCGCCATGGTGTTCCTTTGATCGGGCCGGGATCGAGGGTGTCAGGTCCCAGCGGCCGCGTACCGGATTGTGCGACGGCTTCGTCTTGCGAAGCAATCCGCGTGCGTTCGACTTCTGGAGCGCCGGTGCGCGACGGCGGGATCGTTTCGGCCCCGCGCCGTCCCGGGTTCGATACGTCGCTGCGGGCGAAGGCCCGCCGGACGACCGAAGATTCCGGCGATAAATCCCGCCTTCTCGGCGCCCGGCCGTGGAGAAGGGCGCCGGCGCGGCGTCCGTTGAGCCTGCATGAGGCGATAGCCCGGTCATGGATGATGACCAGGCCCTTTCGGCTCCGGACTGCGCCGCAGTGGAGCCGGCGGCAGGCGATGAGGCGGATCACGCTGTCGGGGTCGGCGCGGCCGGTGGAACGGTCCAGTTCGGCGGGGTCGGAATCAGAATGGCGCTCCTCGATCCAGGCGGCCGGGTGGGCGGTGAGGCCACGCACAGGCTGTCGCGTCGTCGACTTGGAGCACCTTCTCCGCGAAGGCTTTCCCGGTGACTTCTGCTGTCGTCAATGTCAGCGCCCGCAAAGCGGCTTGCGCCGGTCAAATGTCTCCCAGACCAGGGTCGTGCCGCTCGTGATCATGGCGCAATTGATCTCTTCGCCCGACGGCGACCAGCAGATGGCGGTGATGCGGTCGTAGCTTCGGCCGGTCTGCTCGCAGCGAAGGGTCTTGCCCGCGACAAGCCGGTTCAGTTCCGCTGTAGCGGAAGCGGCGCTGGCGGTCGGGCAAGGATGGCCCGGCGAACAGGTTTCGTCGGCCTCCCGCGCCGCCACGGCGTGGAGTCTGATCTTTGTACCGTCCTTGCAGCGCAGGGTGTCGCCGTCGTTCACATAGGCCACATTGCATCGGAAACCCGTCTCCGACGGCGACGATGGAAGCGCGTCTGCATCGGCCGTGGCGGGCGGCGACGCGTGACCAACGGCGTCCGCCGCAGGCCAGTTCAGGGCGGCGATGAAGGCGACAGCCATGAGGGTCGCCGTCATGGAGAGGAAGCGACTGTTGCGCCGGTATGGCTTGCGAGAGCCGGTTGAACGGGATGGTTTCGAGCTCATCGAGACAGGCTAGGGCCAATGGGTGAACGGGCCGTGAGCCGGGTATCCCGGTGAAGGAAAAGGAAGGGCGGCTGGGAGCGCTCCGATCGGGAGCGCCAAACAGGAGGACGCCATGTCGTCCCGACCCGCGTCGAACATCCGTGAATTCGCCCCTGCGCCAGCCTCGACCGTGGAGGACGGCGACCTTGACCTTCTGGCGGCGATCCTTTCGCGAACCCAGTCTCCAGCCGCCAGCCGGGCCGCCGCCGCCGATCTGATCGCGGACTTCGGAGGGCTGGCCGACGTCGCCGCGGCTGATGAAGCCGCCCTGCTTCGTGCCGGCCTCGCGACGGCCGCGGTCGCCGATCTCCTACGGATCCGGGCGCTGGCGGTGGCCATGGCGAGGGCGGAGGCCTGCCATCGACCGGTCCTGTCGTCATGGACCGCCCTGACGACCTATCTCCGCGCAGATATGGCCCATGCGCCTCGCGAGCAGTTTCGCGTCCTCTACCTCGACCGCCGCAACATCCTGATGAAGGACGAAGGGCGCGCTGACGGGACGGTAGACCATGCCCCCGTCTATCCCCGCGAAGTGATCCGTCGGGCCTTGGAACTCTCCGCCAGCGCCCTGATCCTGGTGCACAACCACCCGTCGGGCGATCCCGGTCCTTCGCAGGCGGACATCGCAATGACGCGCCAGGTCGTGGACGCGGCCCGGCTGTTCAACCTGCAGGTCCATGACCATGTGATCGTCGGCCGTGAAGGCACGGCGAGCTTCCGGGCCCTGGGCCTGATCTGAGCCGGCCATGAGCCTCCACCCCATCGTCGCCGCCCTGGGCGGCGACCTCTATCAGGGCGGGCGTCGCGCCAATGTCCCGGCGCCCGGCCACAGCCAGGCCGACCGATCGGTGTCCCTGCTGCTGGAAGGGGACCGTCTGGTGATCCATGGTTTCGGCGCCGCGGACTGGCGATCGGTACGCGACCACCTCCGCGCTCTCGGCCTGATTGACGTCGAAGGCCGGGTGACCGGCGCACGCCCGTCTCTGGCCGCGTCCTCGACCGCGCTTCCCGACCCCGGGGTCCGGATCGAGGTGGCACGCCGCCTCTGGGCGTCGACGATCCCGATCGTCGAGGGCGACCTGTGCGCGCGCCATCTCCGGCGGCGCGGGATCGAAACGCCGCCAGCCCGCCTGGGCGACCTCCGTCGTCACCCGGCCGCCCCGGTGTCGGTGTTTCACGACGGGGGGCCGACCTGTCCGGCCCTGGTCGCCGCCGTCCGGGCCCCGGACGGACGGCTGAGGGCCGTCGAACTCACCTATCTTGACCCGGACGGCCAGCGCGCCCGCCGGTTGCGGCTGGCGCGCAAGACGGTGGGCCTCGTGCCGGCCGGCGCGGCGGTGTGCCTGGAGCCGCCTGGTCCGGTCCTGGTGGTCGGGGAAGGGGTGATGACGACCCTGTCGGCTTCGGCGCGCTTCGGCCTGCCAGGGTGGGCGCTCCTGTCGGCCGGCAATCTCGCCCGCTGGTCGGCCCCGGCGACGGTGCGCAAGGTGGTCATTGCGGCCGATCGCGGACCGGCGGGTGAAGAGGCCGCCGCGCGCCTCCGGCGCCGACTTCGGTCGCAGGGCGTCGAGGTCTGCCTGCGCCTGCCGCCGCATCCTTTCGGCGACTGGAACGACGCCGGGGCGGCGCCCCGGAAAGGCGGGGAGGAAGGGCGAGGCGGGGCGCCGGTACGGCGGGGATAGGCTCCGCCGGCCGGCGGGAGAAGATCCATGTCCCGTCACGCCCGGACCCGTATCCACCGCCTCGAGGCTCGATCCGACGTCGCCCAGGCGCAGTCCACGCCACCGACGACCTCGGTTCTGACGCGCAGCCAGCGCACCGTCCATCTCGCCGATCTCGACATCGCGCCCGAGAACCTTCGCTACGGCGAGGCCGCCGACGACGAGATTCCGCAACTCGCCGACACCATCGCCGCCGCCGGCCTGCTGCAGTTTCCGACCGTCCGACCCGGACGCCGTCGCGAGGCGGCCTTCATGGTGCTGGACGGCCGCCGCCGGCTGCTGGCTCTGCGTCTGCTGCGCGACGCCGGCGTCTTGGGCGACGATCATCCGGTCGAGGTCTTCGTCGAGACCGACCGGGCGCGCCAGGCGGCGGCGACCGTCCTGACCAATACGGCCGTGCCGGTCCATGTCGCCGACGTCGTGGTCGCCATCGGCCGGATGCTCAAGTCCCGGCTCACGGTCGTCGCGATCGCCCGGGCGCTTGGATACGGCGAAGTGGAAATCCGGCGGCTGGCGGCGCTCTCGGCCCTTCCGGCCGTCGCGCTCGAGGCGCTGAAGACCGGTCGGCTCACCCTACGCCAGGCCAGACTCCTGGCCCGGCTCAAGGACGCGGACGAACAGGCCGAACTGGCCCAGGGCGCGCTCGACGGCCATGGCCTGCCCGAATGGCGCATCACGGAGCGTCTCGACGCCGGGCGGACCACGACGCGCGACCCACGTTGCGGCCTGGTGACGCCCGCCCTCTATGCGGCTGCGGGCGGCCGGACCGAGACCGACCTGTTCGGGGAGCGGCCGCCGGTCCTGCTCGATCCCGACCGGCTGACGCAGGCCTGGATGAAACGGACGGGAGAGGTCGCAGCCCTTCTGGAGAGCGAAGGCCTGACGGTCCATCTCAGCGCGGGTCCGTCCCCGGACCTGGCCGAAGATCTGGAGCGACTTGGCTACGCCTACGGCGGCGCGCTTTCGGAGGCTTCGGCAACCCTCTACCGCGAGGCCCGTGAGCGCGCCCAGGCGGCCGCCGACGTCCTGGAGGCGGAAGGGGTCGGGGACGATGTCGTCGCTAGGCTGGAGCCCCTGATCCGCGCACGCATCGCCCAGGACCAGGCGGGATCGGGCGAGCGTGTCGCGACCGTCGTGGTGCTGCGGCCGTCGCTTCGGATCGGGGTGGAGGTCGAATGCTACGGACCAGCCGAGGCGGAGCCCGACGACGACGCCGGCTTCGAGGCCGACGATGAGGCGGCGCCGGAGATCTGGAGGCGGTCGCAGCCCGCCTATGCGCCGCCACGCGCCGAAGCGCCGGAGCCGGAGACCGAAGGGGTGACCCACGCTCTCCATGCGGTGCGCACCGACGTCGCGACGCGGGGGCTGATCCGCGCCCTGGCCGACGCGCCCGATGTCGCCCTGACCGCCCTGACGGCGCGTCTCTTTAGCGTCCTGGCGGTCCGCCCCTCGATAGGCCGTTCTGAAACCGCCCTGACCGTGACCGCCTCTGTCTTCAGCCCGACCGGCGGCCGGGTGATCGAGGCCCTGGATGGGGCGGTGCGCGAGCGTCTGGACGATCGACGTCGCGCCTGGGAGGCGTCCGGCCAGGCCCTGGTCGCATGGGTGCACGGCCTGGCGGCCGATGACCGGCTCGGCCTGCTCGCCGAACTGACGGCCCTCAGTCTGGATCTGCGTGAAGAGAGGACGACCCTGGTCCGGGGATCGGCCCGGGCCGAGGCCGCCGAACTGGCCGCCCTGTGCGAGGCGGATGTCACGCGCGTGTGGACGCCGGACGCGCCCTTCCTTCAGTCGCACTCCAAAGACCAGTTGCTGGGCATGCTCGCGGCCATGGGCGCGTCGTCGGAGGAGGTCGGGCGGCTGAAGAAGACCGAACTGGTCGCCTGGACGGCCGATCAGGCGGCCGAACGGAACTGGGCTCCGGCCTGCCTGTCCTGGACGGCGCCGCCGGAAGACGACGCCGCGACCGAGGGCGCCGAACCGTCGGGTGAGGCGGACGGGCCGAAGGCCGAGCCTGGGTCGGAAGGGGGCGAGGCGACGGCCTGCGACGAGGCCTGCGACGGGGCCGACGTCGAGATCGGGGACGATACCGGGAACGAGACCGGGGGCGAGACGGGGAACGAACCCGGGCGCGATGACGATCCGGACCTCGGCGGCCTCGATGGAGTTGGAGTCTTCGTGGTGACGCCGGCCGGCGAAGCCGTCCTGCGGAACCAGGCCGTCTGACGGTCGAGGGCCGGTTCCGTCGCGCGGCGCGCGGCGGGATCGGTCCGGGGGAGGGCGAAGGAAGGGAGGATCAGGGGCGAGGCGGAACAGGGAGAACGGCTCCCTGGACGCTTCGGATCAACAGGAGACTGAAGATGCAGACCATGGTGTTCACCGGCCGGCTGGCGGCCGACCCCCAGATCAGTCCGGACTTCGCCAAGGCGGTGTTCCGGCTGCTCGAGAAGCGCGGCGTGGACCTTGCGGGCAAGGACCGTATCGTCGGCGTCAACTGCGTCAGCTGGTCGAAGGGGCTGAACGAGAAGGTCATCGCCCGGGGGCTCGCCCAGGGCTGCGAAGCCCTCGTCGTCGGCGCCTTCATCGACACCGCCTATACGGCCCGCGACGGCACGGAACGCGCCGCCAAGGAACTGGTGGTGAACCGGCTGACGGTCCTCGACTGGGCCGAGGATCGCCAGGCCGCCGTTCCCGAACAGGCGGCCGCCTGATCCCTCATCATTCATTTCAAGGAGACTGACCATGCAGACCCTGACGCTTGAAGGCTATCTCACCGCCGCTCCTTCCATCCTCGCGGCGAAGGATTCCGGCAGGAAGCGCGCGAGCTTTCGCGTGCTGGAGACGACGCGGTTTCGTCGTTCGGACGGCACGCCGGGCGAGCGCACGACCGGCTTCAACTGCATCTGCTTCAACGAGGCGACGACCGAGAACTATATTGCGCCCTTCGCCCGGAAAGGCAGCCGGGTGGTGATCCAGGGCCATGTCGAAAATGACAGCTGGACCGGCAAGGACGGCGTCGAACACTACGACCTCCGCCTGGTCGTGGACGACATCCGGTTGAAGAACCGTCGCGAAAGCGCCACCGACGGAGACCAGTCCGCCGACGGCGGCATTCAGAAGGCCGGGGCCGCTCACGATCTGAACGACGACATCCCGTTCTGATCCAGATCCGGCCCTTTCAGGCTGACGTCCTGGCCCGGCGCCTCTGCGCCGGGCCATTGTCGTGTCGGCCAGGGAGGACGAAGGAAGGGAGGACGGAGGAAGGGCGGTCTGGGGCGAGCCGATCGGGCTCGCTGACCACGGGTTTCGTCATGACCGCCTCCATCTGGACCGAAGACAGGATTGCTCGCCTGACCGACCTCTGGCGCCAGGGGTGGAGCGCCGCCCAGATCGCCCGCGACCTGGGGCGCGAGGTCTCCCGCTGCGCCGTTCTCGGCAAGCTCCACCGACTGGGCCTGGGGCGCGGGCCTCAGGTCACGGCCTTGTCCATTGTCCGGTCGCGAGCGGGCGCCCATCGACCGAAGACGTCCTTGCGTTCGCCTCGCATTGATGCGCGGCCTGACATGCCCGCGACCGCCACCGCCACCGTCCTCACTGTCGGACGGGGGGAGTGTCGATGGCCCTACGGCCATCCGGGCGAAGCCGGGTTCGGCCTGTGCGGCCGGACGGTCGCGCGCGGCGCCT